>ERZ795052.498-NODE-498-length-59551-cov-6.892497_pt1 | contig 59551 bp, 48 predicted proteins | sample MGYA00375136_ERZ795052 | MGnify/ENA primary metagenome ERZ795052 (study PRJEB30181, sample SAMN05720156) | activated sludge metagenome | isolation source: Anaerobic digester | place: Japan | collected 2015-05-26 ... | reverse complement strand
ATATTTTTTATTAATTTTTATTATTATAGAATAATATTTATAAGTATTATTCTATTAATTTTAAATTATTTTTCTTTTTATATATTTAATGATTAATTTAATAATATAATTTATTATATTAAAATGAATATTTATTATTCTTTCAAAAATTAATTTTTTGTATTATATATAAGTTATTTATAGAATATATAATATACTAAAATAATAATCTATTTTTTATTATTTTTTTATTATAATAAAATATTTTTTATTCTTCTTTTAATGATTCTTCTTATATATATATTGTATTTTCTTTATTATTCTATTTATTGCAACAAAAAATTCATTGATTCTTCTTTTAAAGTGTTATTCTTCTGCATATGCAACGTTTGCTTTAGTGATTTCTTTTACTGCAGTAAAAGGATCATTGATCATTTCAGTAAATGGTTCTTGTTCAGGATATTCAATCTGTAATTTAGGACACATAGTGCCTTTTTGTGGATTTAGTTGCATGGGAACATCACGACTTTCTAACACAGAAATCATAGAAAATCGGAAACTAGACATATTCCAATTTTCTTTTGGAATAAATTTTTCTAATGTAAATATATTGTTTTTATTTAATGTCTGTTGTATTTCACCTACAAAATTTAAAAAACGACTTTGTTGTAATGGAGTTTCTTGGCTTTCCTTTGCCATTTCTGCTTCGCTCCAAGAACGTCGATCTTTTTGTATTTGTTCTTTTTCTAATTGCCATTCAGTTTCATAGACCATCAATTGTGGAATCATATCTTTGACTTGAATAGGAATGGAAACAGCTTTACGACCAATTTTTGCTAAATCATCTATAGTTGCATTTATTAAATATGTGTTGATGTCATTGTGAGTGAGGGTTTTATCAGCTAAAATAATTTGGCGAGCAACTAAATCGTTTTGTGCTTTTTGAACTTGGGATAGGCGTGCATGGAATCCTGAAAGTTTTTCATGAATTTCTTGTTTTAAACGATAGGAATTATAGTTGTCTGTTGGTAAATTTTCTAAATGTTCGCGCGATTTAATGGCAACGTTAAATTGATTTCGAATCCGTTTATTTAATTTTCGTACTAAGTATTCAGATTTACTTTCCATAGTGGTTACAATGTCATTGTCTACACGAATCAATTCATTTAAAAACATGCGCAAAGTATTTGTTGGATCATTTTGATACATTTCTAATAGTGTTAATGAAGAAATGCTCGCTCCTAAGGCATCTACCATATTTTCTTGATGGATTAAAGAAGTGAAAGTACTTAAAATACTTCTGGCAAACACACTCAATTTATAAGTGCCTTCAGAAAATTCTAGCCAAGTGCTTTTACTTAATTGAGCGATTAATTTTTTACGTACATTTTCTTGGATCCAATGAAATTCTTGAACAATTTCCTGCGGAGTCCACTGTATTTTTTCTGTGTTTTGGTAAAGTGTTAGTAAGATAGCCACTTTAAACCAAAAATCATTTAAACTTGCCCTAGTCAATTCCTTTAATAAGCTAAAAAAACCAGTCCAAGTTTGAGCAGTTTTCAATGCTTCTAAAGATTCTAATTGTGCATTTTCAGAAAGATAATTGAAAATTGTACTGTCTGCCATGCTTTCTTCAGAAGTGTCTAAAACTCTATTTAAGTCTTCCATTTTAAAATTTACCTTTTTTTATCTATTCTTGCAATATACGTACAATCTTTTATGGTAATTAAATGTATTTTTATCTAAAAAACAAGATAATTTTACGATTCTATAAAATAACATTGATGAATATCAAACCAATTGGGAGCGTGTTCTGGGAAAATTTCCTCCCACATTTCTTCACTTTCCATGCAAAGATATAACGGCACATTGCTATAATTTTGAATCCATTGTTTCATTTTTTTATACACATCTACTCGTATTTTTTTTAAATAACGCAATTTTCCATCAAAACTTGGCAAAATTTCACCTAAAAGTACTTGACTATAAGGATGGCGTTGTCGAATAGTATCTCGCAATCCAGGAAAAATACGAAAAATTCCCAGACTAATCCAAGCAATGCTGGAAGCGGGGATTGTTGTAAATAATTGTTCCACTGTTTTTTTATACAAATCTTCCCAACCATCTATAGGAATGATGGGATCAAAATGAAAAGCTACAGAAAAGCCAGCTTGCACGATTTTTTTTGCTGCCATGAGTCGTTCTTGTAGCGAGGCAGCTTCTCGTTCTTCTTGTTCAATGATAGAAGCAGGATTTAAGGACCAAGCTATAAATACATTGGGTGAGGCTTTGTCTAAAATATTTTCAATGCACGTAGATTTTGTTTTTAATTCTAAATGAAGATGATCAAAAGGGGAAAATATATCTATTAATTTGCGAGTAAAGTGGGAAATGGGGTCGAAAATAAGACTATCTGTCATTTCTCCTGTTCCTAAACGCAAAATCTTCCCCATATTTTGCATTTTTTGATTCCATTCCTTCAATTCTTTTTCCATATCTGGAAAATTTACATATAAAATCGGTGAGGAAGTATTTAAAAAGCCTTGCAAAAAGCAATAGGTACATTCTAAAGGACAACCTATTCCAAGGCTTAAATAATGATAGCCACATCGTTTTGTTTCTAAAGAACAAGGACAAGGACGAATAAAAATGCCTCGCTGTTTTCCTATAAATAGAGATTTAGCACCAATGGGATCTTGTGGATATGGCAAAACAAAGGAACGGTCTATTTCTTCTGCAATGCTTTGTATTTCTATGACAGATGCTTTACAGAGATTTAAACATTCTTGTACCCATGGATATTGCAAAACATCTTTTTCTACATAGATTGTATTAAATGTAACAGGATTCATGAAAACCTCTTTTCTTTAATGCATAGTTCTTTGCTTTTATTTCATTGTTTTTTCTGTAAAAAATCAAGTAAAAATCTTATATAAACGTTAAAACGTGCGATTTTGCAACAAAATTGATAGGAAAAATATGCAACAAAGAGAGAATTTGTTTTTTTATAATTTGTTGTTCAGGCTTGATTTTACTTGCTATACAAGGTTGGCATGTAAGTTGCATATCACAAAAACAACAAAAAATAAATAAAATAAATTTATTCTATATCAAAGGAGTTTATTCATGAAACAAATTTTTTTATTCCTAATCATTATTTTGTTTGTTCATTCTGCATACAGTTCTGAAACATGGCAAGCTATGAATTCTCAAAAACCAACAACCTACAAAAGCAATGTAGAAAAAATAAATACTACGATTAAAATCAAACTTCACTGGCCTGGCTTTTTCAAAAAATGGAATAGCGAGCAACAAGCATATCAAATTTATACACCAGGATCCTATACATTAAAAACACCAAATGAATTTCAAGTTCCTTTTATTTCTCATCTTATTACAGTCCCAGAAAATACAGAACCAAAATTGTTGATTCAATATTCAAGTACTATAATTTTTGGCGACATGCCTATTGTAAAAAATGCTGACCAACTTATTCAAAATAATGAATTTTATAGCCGTGAAATGGTACTTCGTAATAAATTTCAACCTCGTCACACACCTTTAAAAGTAAATATTCAAAAAATAGGGCATACAGGAGATCAAGATATTTTAAAAATTAATATGTATCCTTTTCAAGTTATAGAAGAGAAACAGCAACTTCTAGTTGCAGAACAAGCAACCATTCAACTTATTTTTCCAAAAAAATATCCTAATATTTTTACAAAATCGATTCCAAAATTATTCAACACACTCATTCAGCCTGTGTCTTGGGAAGAAGACATAGACAATGAAACACAAGATGAACCGTCAGAAGAATACTTAATTATCACGCCGAAGAAATTTGAACAAACATTACAGCCTCTTGTAGAATGGCGGACGCAGGAAGGATTAAAAGTTGTCATCAAAACAACAGAACATATTAAAGCCTCGCAACCATATTTAACAGCAGATCATTTACATAAATATTTGATAAGATATTTTCAGCAAAATGGAAATTTAACATATATCTTATTAGTTGGTGATGTAGAATATATTCCTGTGAAATATAAAAATGGTGATGGAACAGATTTTTACTACAGTTTATTAGATGATCAAGGAGATTTATTTCCAGATGTTTATCTTGGAAGATTTCCTGTCAACACAGAAAGTGAATTAACTGCTATTATTCATAAAACAATTTCTTATGAAAGCACAATGCCTGGGAAAAAAGTAGTATTTGCCTCACATTTTCAAGATGCAGGATTGGACGGTGTTTGCGACAGAGACTATATATATACGAGTGAACTTTTTCAACAATTTTTAACAAAGCGACAATATAATTGCCAAAGAATTTATACAAAAACAGAAGGGACTACTCCTACATATTATAGCAATCGAACTCCTGTTGCTAAAGACATTACATTCAATGGCACTACACAAGACATTGTGAATGCTATCAATACAGGCGTTGCCTTAATTAATCACAGGGGACATGGAACTGAAACAACTTGGCAAAATCCTTACTTTCACGTAAAAGACATTGCAGCATTATATAATAATAAATTTCCCATTCTTTTTAATGTCAATTGTGCTACAGGTAAATTCAATGCAGAAACAGAAGCACAATCTAGCGAAACAGCTACAGAAAAAATAAATACAGATAAAGAAAGCCTCAGCGAACAACTTTTAAATACACAACATGGAGTCGTTGCTATCATTGCTCCTACCCAAGAAACTACCTTTCCAGTAAACAATATTTTTAATCAAGGACTTATGGGAGGAATTTGGCCAAAAATGTTTCAAGAATGCACTTCTCCAGCTCAGAGACTTGGTCAAGTTTTATATCGAGGAAGAATTAAAGTATTGCGAGAATACGATACAAATGGTTGGCTTGATGAGAGGATTTTAGGGATTTTTCGAAAATACCATATCTTAGGCGATCCTGCACTTCATATACGACAACCGCAATAAAAATAGGAAAATTGTCTATAAAATTTGATAAAGGATGTTAGGGATTTTTCAAAAATACCATATCTTAGGCGATCCTGCACTTCATATACGATAACCGCAATAAAAATAGGAAAATTGTATATAAAATAAGAATATTGTATATAAAAAACAGAGATGATTTCACGTTGATTGGAAATCATCTCTGTTTTTTGTGTGTATTTTTTCTATTGAGTTTTTATTTATAATAATATATAATAATTTATTCACTTTATATGTTTTTGTCTTTTATTATATTGTAATGAGTATAGAATGGATAATGTGGAATTCCCTAAAAAAGAGCGTCCCTTAGTACCTAACCAAGAAAAAGTTGAAAAAATAGAGTTTCGAGTGCGTGGTCGAGTTGAAGGAAATCGACTAGATGCGTATTTAAGTAAACGTTTTAATGATTACTCGCGAGCGTATCTTCAAAAGATTATTAAAGCTGGTAATGTTTTGATGGATGGGAAAAAAGCAAAAGCAAGTGATAAAATTAAAGAGGGGCAGACGATTTCTATTGATTTACCAATATTAGAACCTTTACATTTAAAGCCTGAAGAAATGTCTTTAGATATTATTTATGAAGATGAGGATCTAGCAGCTTTAAATAAACCAGCTGATTTAGTAGTTCATCCTTCCCGCGGTCATATGCAGGGGACTTTAGTCAATGGTTTGTTATATCACTTTGAAAATTTATCTGATGAAAATGATGTGTATCGACCTGGAATCGTTCATCGTCTAGATCGCTTTACAAGTGGAATTTTGTTAATTGCAAAAAATAATAAAAGCCATGCTTCGTTAGGGGAGCAGTTTGAAAATCGAACAATTCAAAAACAGTACTTTGCACTCGTAGAAGGGACAATGCGATTTGATCATGGAACTGTTGCTTTACCTCTTGCCATGGATCCTAGAAATAGAGAGCGTATGACTGTTTCTCACGGTGGAAAAGAAGCAATTACAAATTACAAGGTTTTTGCAAAGTATCCTCATTTTACTCTTGTGCATGTTTTTCCTGAAACTGGTCGAACTCATCAAATTCGTGTTCATTTAAAATCGCAAGGTTGTCCAATTGTAGCAGATTCTTTATATGATGCACAACCTATATTGAATTGGGAAAGAATTTTACAGAATGTATCTTCTGTACCAGAATGTCTTTCTCATGTAGAACGTGACACCATTTTTATGGAAAGAACAGCCTTACATGCTTGGAGTCTTACCTTTGAACATCCTTCTCGAAAAGAAATGCTTACGTTGCAAGCACCTTTTCCTAAAGATTTTGCAAATACGTTGCAAGTCTTAAATATGTTGTGGCCTTGTAAAAATGTAACACAACTTGTTGCAACATGTGGGAATCAATGCTATGAAAAAATTACATATGGATTTTAATTATATTCGAAATTCAAAAGATATTGCTATAGTGAAACTTTTTGGCGAAGTGGATTTAAGCAATAGTGCTGATTTCTCAAATTTTATAGAGAAAGTTTTTGCAAATCCGTGGAAACAATTAGTGGTAGATTTGGAAAAACTTCCTTATATGAGTAGTACAGGTTTTGGTGTTTTGGCAGGTGCTATTTTACGTGAACAAGAAAAAAGTAATCGAAGAGTCACATTATGCAAAATGCATCCTTCATTACGTAATATTTTTCAAATATTAGGATTTGAAAGTATTTGTCCTATTCATGATAGCATAGAAGAAGCCATTAGAGAACCAAAAAATTTAAAAATTAAAGAAGTTCAAGAAAAGGCACCACCTTTTCAAGTGAAAACTCAAGATCCAGTAGAAGAAACTAGCAATATCGAATTCCCTATAGCTCGTTCTTGTACGCAATGTCATCGTACTAGCAATTTTGCAAGACCTGGGCATTATCGTTGTCCCTATTGTAAATCTATTCATAAAGTGGATGACAAAGGTATACTTCATGTTATCTCGATCCCAGAAAATTTGACAAAAAAGGATGAAGAAACAAAAATTGATGCGGAAGAAATTGAAATCACTCTTCCATCTGATATGGAACACCTTGCTAAATTACGTGATTTTATTTTTTCTTTTGTTGACAATTTTTTTAAAAATCAGACTAGAACTAATATAATGGTGAGTTTAGATGAAGCTTGTGCCAATGCTATTGAATATGGGAATAAGTTTGATCGAACAAAAAAAATCTATCTAAAAATCAGCGTCTATCATGATAAATTGAAGCTCACAGTGAAAGATAGTGGCGTCAAAACTTTTAATCCATCGATTTTATCTTCTGAACTTGACAGAACAAAAGTAAAAGACAAAGGAAGAGGCATGGGGTTAGTCTTAATCAAACAGATGATGGATGAAGTTCAGATTGAGTCTACAGAGACAGAAGGCACTTCTATTTGTATGGTAAAATATTTTGATGAAAAATCATCAAAATATAAAAATGCTAATAATGATGTAGAAATACAAGATGAATTAGAAGTAAAGAAAACAGAACAAAAACTAGAATTACAAAATACAGTAGAGACAAAAAAAACACTCAGAACACACAATGAACTAGAAGCAAAGAAAACAGAACAAAAACTAGAATTACAAAATGCAGTAGAGACAAAAAAAACACTCAGAACACAAAATGTAACAAAACCATCTAGTGATAGCATAGCTCCTAATATAGCAAATAAAGATGTGGAAGAAGACTTAACTCCTGATTTTGATATTCCAAGTGCAGAAGAATGTAGAGAAGCGGAAAATTTAGAGATAAATCAATCTAGCGTTGCTACTACTTCTGAAAATTTAAATATAAATCAACTTAGCATTGCTACTACTTCTAAAGTTAATAGTAGTAAGCCTGCAAATTTAAGTGATATAAATCTGCCTAGTGCTGGACAAAATTTACCTAAATTTGATTTGCCTACTATCTCCAACCTAGAAGTATAAAGTATTGTCATGAAAAATAAGTCAACAATTTTATGTATGTGGCTATGTAGTATTATTTTAATGTTTTTTAGTTTTTTTAGTAATTATCCTTATAAATTATGGTGGATTTTTAGATTCTATTTTGTGATAACTGGACAAAGTAGTAAGATATGGTTAAAACAGATTAACTGGCAACAAAGAATACTCTTTTTACTTGTCCATTGTCCTTTAATTTTTCTTTTAGGTTGGTGTGAAGGAATTTCTATCTATAAATTATTGTTAGTGGAATTTTGTTTATTTTGTATTATGGAAATTATTTTGTTATGGAAATGGAAAATAAATCTATTTCCTTGGCTTTTTATATGGACAACATTCCCTTTAGTTTTATATTATCTTTATTTAGACTTATGGGGCATTGCTTGTCCATGGTTGCTTTATTTTAGTCTTTTGAGTCCAATTTTTTGGTTATAATAAGTTTGAGTACTTAGAAATAAAAAAATAGAGCAATCATTGGAAATTATCATACATAAAATACATGAAAAATTGCATTGCTATTTTTTTTATGATAGATATACAATCTATTTTTAAGTTATGATAATTGAGTACTTAGTAATAAAAAATAGAGCAATTATTTAGGATTATAATACATGAAACACATAAAAAACTGCGTTGCTACTTTTTTTTATTGTGGATATGCACCCAAAGCACCTGGAACTTTTGGAACTTTAGGTGCGGTCATTCTCTATTTCCTTTTAACAAAGTTTTTTTTTCATACTAATCCAAGCTATACTTTTCCTACTATGTTGATTCTTCTTTTATTAGCATCGATAGGAAATGTATGGATTGGACCATGGGCAGAAAATCATTTTCATAAAAAAGATCCAAAACAAGTAGTCATTGATGAAGTTGCTGGATATTTTTTAACAGTTCTTTTTTTTCAACCTACTTGGGAGCTTATGCTAATTGCATTTTGTTTATTTCGTTTGTTTGATATCACAAAGCCATATCCAATCCATAAAGTAGAAAAACTTCCTCAAGGGTGGGGAATTTTAATGGATGATTTAGTTGCAGCATGTTATGCAATAGTGGTTTTAATTGGTCTATCTTATTTCCAAATTCTAAATATACAATTTATAACTTTTATAAAATAAAGTGGTTTTATCATGAGAGAAGAACAAGATTTTAGAAGAAGACGAGTACAAAGAACAGGACGAACCTCATCACAGAGAAGGAAAAAATTGGCACGAAATATTGAGGTAGATCCTGTAGATCCTGCTAGTACTACGATTTTGGAAAATATGAAACAAATTGGCAATACAAAATTTGTTTCTACAAAATTTCGACCAAAATATACGGTAACTATTAAATTAACATTGATGTTAATTGTTGTCTCTAGTTTATTATGTTTAATGTCTGAATATATGGTATACTCCCATACAATAGAATCTTTGTTAGAAGAAGTTGATCGAAAAGGTGCTATTCTTGTTCAATCCATGACAAAATTAGCTACAGAATATGTGAAAGATTGCCTACATATACAGGAGAGTGAAGAAGATTATACAAAGAAGAACGAACAATTGCAGGAAATTCATACAAGATATACCAATTATTTAAATGAGATGAAATCTTATCCTATGCATGCGTCGCCAATGACTGAAATTGTAAGCATTGCTTTTGTAACAGAAGATAATAAGATTATAGATTTATGCACAAACAGTAGTTCAACAGATGGATTGAATACAGGAAAATACGAAATCAAAGGAAGTGAAGAAACTCTTACTTTGAATATTGATGGTAATCTTTATGAAACAAATATGCAAGTCATCTATGGTCATATATCTAATAGTGAAAGATTTGAAAAAATCCAAGCATATAAAATAAAAGTTAAAATAGAAAGTGAAACTGTTCAAATTATTGTGATGCTTTCTCCTAAAGACATTACTGCTTCAACCACTGCACTTTTTCATAAAATTGCCTTTACTACTATTTTAGCCATTTTATTAGTAATTTGTATTTCTATGATTCTTGCAAAACAATTTACTGCACCCATAGCCCAACTTCTTCATGATATAAATGTTGTTTCAAGTGGTGATTTATCTCATGTTACCAAACCAATTTCTAGAGATGAAATTGGCTTGCTAGCCGATACATTTAATATTTTAACACAAAATTTAAAAAATGCACATGAATCCGAGTTAGAATACCAAGCTCAAGAATATGATCTTATGACTGCGAGAGAAATTCAAAAAAATCTACTTCCCAAATTAATCCCTATTATCCCAGGATATGATATTGGATCTTATTATCAACCCGCAAAAGAAGTAGGTGGTGATTATTATGATATCATTCCCATTGATGACTTCCATGTTGGATTTATTGTAGCAGATGTTTCTGGGAAAAGTGTGCCTGGTTGTGTAATTATGGCAATGACACGTGCATTTTTTCGAACAGAATCAAAATTTCATTTATCTCCTAAAGCAGCACTCATTAAAATAAATGAAATCTTAGCAGATGATATAACAGCTGGCCTATTTGTTACTGCTATCTATTGCATTTTGGACGTACGAGATCATAGCATTACTATTTGCTCTGCAGGGCATAATCCAGCTTATGTATGGCGTGCTCATCGACAAATGTATGAATTGATAAATTTAAAAGGTATGGCACTTGGCTTAGATAAAGGAAGATTTTTTACTAGAGCTATTAAAGAAGAAAAAATTATACTAAACCCTGGGGATAAATTTGTGATTTATACAGATGGTGTCCCAGAAGCCATGAATCCTCTTGATGAAGAATATACAGAAGATAAATTTTATGCATTGATGTCTCAAGTATCACAACAAACAAAAGCTACCTCACAACAACTCATTGATTATGTCATTAAATCTTTAGAACAATGGCGTTCCACAGCTCTACAAAGTGATGACATTACCATGGTCACTCTTACAAGAAATAGCTAAAATACTTAAGGAATATTACAATGGCTCATTTGAGCATTGATACAAAACGAATTGCTGATGATATTGCCTATATTAAAATTACAGGATCCTTAGATGCCACTACATATGAAAAAATGGAAAAACAATTGGAAGCATTTTTTTCCAATGATTTTTTCAAGCTTATGGTTAATATGGAAGACATTCACTATATTTCAAGTGCAGGAGCAGGAATTTTTATCGCATCTATTGGAACAGCTCAAGATCACGATGGAGATATTATCCTTATAAATCCAAGTGCAGCTGTCCAAGATGTTTTTGAGATCCTAGGATTAGCAGAAATATTTACTTTTGCTAGTAGCATAGAAGAAGCAGAAACATTATTGTCATGACAAATCCTATCATTTCCATTGTAATTCCCACATACAATAGAGCCTATTGTCTAACGCAATGTATAGACTCTATTTATGCACAAACATTTAAAAATTGGGAACTCATAGTTGTTGACGATGGTTCCGAAGATAATACTGCAGAAATTTTAACGCTCTATATTGAAAAGGGTTTGCAATATATAAAACAAAAAAACGCTGGCGTATCTAGTGCTAGAAATAAAGGTTTAGAACATGCAAAAGGTATGTACATTGCTTTTTGCGATTCTGATGATCAATGGATAAAAACAAAATTGCAAACGCAATACAATGCTTTTCAATCAGATCAAAGTATGATTCTCAATTACACAGATGAAATATGGATACGAAACGGAAAACGAGTCAACCAATGCAAACAACATACAAAATATAGTGGGTGGATTTTTGAAAAATGTTTAGATCTATGCATTGTCAGTCCTTCTTCTGTGATGATGCATCGTTCTTTTTTTGAAACTGTAGGAAATTTTGACGAAACATTATTTGCATGCGAAGATTACGACCTTTGGTTGCGAGGTGCTATTTACTATCCGTACCACTTTATCGATAAAGCACTCATTATAAAAACAGGCGGGCATGAAGACCAACTTTCTAGAAAATATTGGGGAATGGATCGATTTCGAGTCCAATCGATTCTCAAATGTTTGCAAAACAAAGATATTTCCAAAGAACAACTACAAGCAGCAAAAAATAAATTACAAGAAAAATGCAATATTCTTATTCAAGGTGCTCAAAAACGCAATAATATAGAAATTGCAACCTACTATGAAAAAATTTTAGAAACTTGGTTATAATCATTCTAGAAACTTGATAATCTTAGTAGAATTTTGTCTGTAATTTTATATTATAACCCATAAAATTAATAGAATAAAAATTTTCAATGAAAGTAATAGTATATGAAACCAATTTTATTTCATATAGGCAGTTATCCCGTGTATGGCTATGGATTCATGTTTGGACTAGCATTTATAGTCTGTCTATTTATCGGTCAACGAAGAGCTAAGGAACAAAAATTTTCAGATAACCTTGCCTATGATTTTATCATAATTATTTTACTTGCTAGTCTCATTGGTGCACGTGCCTTTTTTGTTTTTCAACATACTGAATTATTTGACTTTAGTCTGTTTAATATTTTTAAAAAAATCAATCTTGGGGCAATTATTCCTACGTGTTTAGTTGCTGGTGCACTTTATTATAATAAAAAATCCATTGAACCAATCACAATTGCATTTATCATAACTATTGCTATTAAATATACAAAAATAATGGAAGTCCAATTAGGGTCTTTTTATATATTCGACTTCCTTTTTTTAGGATGGATTGGTTATTATGCATATAAAAATTACCATCATGCAAAGACAAAATTTTTAGAACAAACAAAGATAAAAAAAATCATCCATATTAGTTTTATCATTCTTTTATTCTTTATTTTAAGTCGTTTTCTACATTGCTATCTTTATTGGGAACAATACGATTGGAGTATGTTTGCATTTTGGCAAAGTGGACTTGTCTTTTATGGCGGTTTTCTTTTATCATGCATTTGTTTAATTATATACATGTACATGAAAAAATTGCCTCTTTTAAAAATATTGGACATATGTACATTTTGTTTTGTCATTGGTCTTTCCATTGGACGTTTAGGATGTTATTTAAATGGTTGTTGTTATGGACAATCTTGTCCAGATCATACTATCACAGCAGTACAATTTCCAGCAGATTCCATTATTAGTGAATGTTTCCATTTACGAGGTATCAATATTCAACAACTCCAAAAACAATACTTGCCACCACAATATCAAAGAAATCTTTCAGATAGTGCTATTTTACAAGCTTTAGAACAACATATGCCTGCTGATGCTTATCATCATTTTTTTCGTCCCGTCTATCCTACACAAATATATTCTGCACTCAGTGCAATATTGATATATTTTATCCTTCTTTTATTCCATCCAAGAAGAAAATATGATGGAGAAACATTTTTTTTATTACTTATACTTTACAGTGCTATGCGATTTATTATAGAAACATATAGAGTAGAACCTTTTATTGGAAATACAGGACTTACAATAGCACAATTTATTTGTATTCCAATATTTATTATTTCTACTACCATCTTTTTAACAAATAGAATCACTCCATTCTTTATAAGGAATAATAAATAAAATCACTCTATTTTTCAAAAGAAATAAACTTAGTGATCGTTATTTTAGCAATTTAGTGATAATCATTGAAAAGATTAGTCATAATCTTAGTATTATAAAAATAGCATCAATAGAGTATGAATTTTAAAAGAAAGTAATCAGTATGAAACCAATTTTATTTCATATAGGCAATTATTCTGTTTATAGCTATGGCTTTATGTTAGGATTAGCATTTGTAGTTTGTCTATTTATTGGTAAATTACGATTTAAGGAACAAAAATTTTCAGATGACCTTGTTTATGACCTTCTTTTAATTATTTTACTTGCTAGTCTCATAGGTGCTCGTGCCTTTTTTGTTTTTCAACATACTGAACTTTTTAATTTTAATTTGTTTAACATTTTTGAAAAAATCAATTTTTTCGCAATTATTCCTACGTGTTTACTTGCTGTAGCAATGTATTATAATACAAAATCTATTCTACCAATCATAATAGCAATGGTCATAACTATAGCCATTAAATATAGAAAAATAATTGCAGTACAACTAGGATCTTTTTATATATTTGATTTCCTTTTCTTAGGATGGATAGTTTACTATGCATATAGAAATTACCATCATGCAAAGACAAAATTCTTAGAACAAACAAAAATCAAGAAAATCATTCATATTAGTTTTATAATTCTTTCATTCTTTATAATGAGTCGTTTTCTACATTGCTACCTTTATTGGGAACAATACGATTGGAGGATGTTTGCATTTTGGCAAAGTGGACTTGTCTTTTATGGTGGTTTTCTTTTATCATTCGTTTGTTTAATTATCTATATGTACATTAAAAAATTGTCTTTTTTAAAAATATTGGACACATGTGCCTTTTGTCTTGTCATTGGTCTTTCCATTGGACGTTTAGGATGTTATTTAACTGGTTGTTGTTATGGGCAATCTTGTCCAGATCATACTATCTTTGCAGTACAATTTCCTGCAAATTCTATTGTTAGTGAAGAATTTCATTTACGAGGTATAAATATTCAACAACTCCAAAAACAATACTTGCCACAAAAATATCAACGTTATCTTCCAAACTTTGTTATTTTGCAAGCCTTAGAACAACATATGCCTGCTGATGCTTATCATCATTTTTTTCGTCCCGTCTACCCTACACAAATATATTCTTCACTCCATGCAATATTGATATATTTTATTCTTCTTTTATTTTATCCAAAAAGAAAATATGATGGAGAAACAGCTTGTTTATTATTTGTACTCTACAGTGCTATGCGATTTATCATTGAAACATATAGAGTAGAACCTTTTATTGGAAATACAGGACTTACAATAGCACAATTTGTTTGTATTCCAATATTTATCATTTCTACTACCATCTTTTTAACAAATAGAATCACTCCATTTTTACAAGGAATAAAAAATGAGAAAGTTTTCAGATAGGAAATTTATATGGGGAGAATTCATGTTAGGATTTCTAGTTGGTACTATTTTATTAGTAGTTGGATTTTTAATTATTTATTTATACCAATTAGATTACTTACAAAATATCAATAAACGCCTGATCAACATTGAAAATAAATTAGCATCCTATGACAATACTATTCCTATACCTCAGAAACATAGCAATGAAGAACTTGAGGAAGACTATCAAAAACTTCCAGAACAATATCATGACTTAAGAAAAGACAATGAAGAAAAATAAGAAATAATATACCCATGGTCAAAAAGATTCTAATGAAAAAAAATATTGTATCGTATATTACAGTAGAAACAATCCTTTTAAAATAATCTGTCTTCAACAACAGAATTAGCAAAGCAGGGTATTCACGTGGCTCAATTCATTATTATGGATGCATCAAATTTACAAGAAATTCAAGAAAATATCAATCTCCATGATGGAGATATTATCGGAAGTAGTGCTAATTGTAAAATCAGACTACCATCTACTCAAATTGCATCACAACATGCTAAAATACAAATACATAATGACGTAGCATCTATGTCAACATTAGATTCTATGAATAAATTTTGCATTAATGGAGAAGAAGTAGAGAATGCAGTATTGAGTCATGGCGATATTGTCAATATAGGTGACTATACATTTTTATACAATGATGACACAACTGAAATTCAAAATTCCAATGCCATAGACGATACCTTGGAAGCAAAAATAGAATCACGCCTTCAATACTACAAAAATACAAAACACATATTAGACACACTTCATGTACGAAATAAAACAGAACGTCGCCTTTCTATATTATATAAAGTTGCCAATACATTGAGTGAAAGTCGTGAACTTAAAAGTTTAATTAATAGTTTACTACAAATACTTTTAAGTGAATTTTCAGCAGATCGAGCTATTATTGTACTGTACGACAGTTCACGAGAAAAATTAACTGCAGCAGGAGGACTTAGCCAAGCTGGTGAAATTATCAATCCTAAAGTAAGCGGTAGCATTGTTCGAGAAGTATTTCAAACAAAAGAATCCTTACTTTGTGAAAATATCATGAATGATGAACGATTCAATGCTCAAGAAAGTATTATTTCCTACAACATTCTATCTGTAATTTGTGCTCCTCTTATTCGCAATAAAGAAATTTTGGGCATCATTCAATTAGATTCTCATATACGAGGGAAATTTAAGACAGACGATCTAGAACTACTCACACAAATTGCACTTCAAGCATCCATTGTTTTAGAAAATGCTCAATACTACCAAGCAAAACAACTATTTCAACAAAACTTACTTGCTGTATCAGATGCTACTAAAAAAATTTCTTCATATTTATGTCAAGATCTAATTTTACAAGATGCAACATACTATGCAGCTCAAATTTTCAATACAAGCCGCTGTTTCTTATTTTTACAAGAAAACAACACATTAAAAATTGCCTCAGCCAATGGAATTGAAAAAGAAAAAATACGCACTATTCCCATTCCTCACACTATTAAGAATATCCTAAAAAATAACCAATCCATCTTGTATCAAAAATATGAAAATATGCCAGATGATTTAAAACAAATTGCTAACAACAAAGACTCATTACTTGCAGTTCCTATTTGGAACAATACATCTAATGTACCACCTATGGAAAACACAATTGGTGTCCTTTGCATTATTAATCGAATCAATGCACCTAGTTATAATGAAGAAGATACTCGATTATTAAGCATTTTAGCAGATTGTATTGCTATTGCTCTATCAAATGCTTATTTTTATGAAGAAATCAAACAAAAAGAAAAAGAAATTGCAGAATGGAACCAAGAACTTGAAAAAAGAGTTCAAGAACGAACAGAAGAATTTGAAAAAGTGCAACAAAAACTCGTTCAAACAGAAAAAATGGCAGCAGTTGGTCTATTAGCTTCAGGTATTTCGCATGAATTCAACAACATCTTTGCAAGCATGTATGGATTTGCTCAAATTGCACTTAAAAATGAAAAATACAAAGAAAAACTTGTAAACATCGTCATTGAACAATCTAAACGAGCTTGTGAAATTACAGAACGACTCGTCACTTTTTCTAAACAAAAAGGTGAAACCATGGAATTCATCAATCTACACGATGTTCTAGAAAATGTTTTAACATTAACAGAACCAGCATTGCACAACGAAGGCGTGGAAATTATTAAAAATTATTTTCCAGAATTGCCGAAAACCTACTTAAATGTTGGGAAAATACAACAACTTTTTATGAACGTACTCATTAATGCATGCCATTCTATAGAAAAAAAAGGCACTATCACTATTTCAACAACTTTAACAGAAGATAAACAATGGATTCACATCTCATTTCAGGATACAGGGCAGGGCATTGAACCAGAAAAATTAGACAAGATATTCGAACCCTTTTATACTACAAAAGGATCCTTTGGGGGCGGAAATCTTCCAGGGCAGGGAATTGGACTAACATTATGTTACAACATTGCAAAACAGCATGGAGGTGACATAAATGTTACGAGTAAAGTGGGTCTAGGAAGTAACTTTACTGTTATCTTACCTGTAACAACAACTGTTACAGTACAAAGTTCTATGAAAAAAGAAAACATAAAATTTCAAGGAGTACCACAATCTTCCTTAGAAAAGCGAGCCCTTATTGTTGAGAATATAGAATCTGTTCAAGATTTACTTGCCTATGTATTGGAAGATAGAGGCTGGACAGCAAGGAAAGTCCAAGATCCTATAGAGGCCATTGAATGTTGTAAAAAAGAAGAATATGCATACATATTCTTAGATGTACAACATACAGAACAAAGTAATCAACTTAATATATTTGACAAAATAAAACAATTAGTACCTAGTGCAAAGATCATTTTGATCACAGGACAGGCTGTAGACGCTACGCTTATGAAATATGTAGGTCAAGCAGATGGCTATTTAAGAAAACCATTCGACATTGAAGATATTTATCGAGTGTTTGATAAATAAGGAGACATTAGTGCATTACATCAAACGCTACGCTAATAGAAAAATGTATGATTCTACCCTAAAAAAATACATAACATTTGAAGAAATTGAAAAATTTGTACAACAAAACGAATCTATTCAAATCATAGATAATGAAACTAATGAAGATATAACTGCAGCAATATTGTCACAAATCATTGCAAATCGAACAAAAAAACAACAGCGATACTCCTCTTCATTCTTTGCAGAAATCCTACGAAAAGGGAGCGATTCTATGTATGGATATGCAAAAAAAATAGTCCATACTATTGGAGAAACAGCATTATCTATTGAAGAAACTATTACAAAAGAAAATGATCCTAATAAATGGGAAGAACGACTTGATTTTCTTATGCAATTTATTTTAGATAAATTTAACATACCAACTAGAAAAGAATTTCAACAATTAGAAGAAAAATTAACTAAACTAGAAAAAAAAATACAAAAATATTTGCAAAAATAACAAATAAAAAAAAATTTTCTATACTTTTTCAAAAAATTTTGCAATAATAGAGGAACTCAAACATATTTATACAATTTTGTCAATAATCTAACTCAAAGGACAAAATTACAAAAATAAATTTTATACGTTTAAAATTTACATGATCGAAAGAAAGGTTTTTTAACATGTCCATCCACAAAAGTTTACGCGTTGGCTCGACACTAAAACGTTATAGAAACGTTTTAAAAAGAACCGAACGTGTCGTCTTAATGCAAGAAAGAGGCACTTGGAAAGAAGGCGATTCAGTTTATGGTTTACCAAAAATGCGAGCTGGTTTTAAAATGAAAAAATCAAAAGGAAAATCAGCATCTGCAGCCACAACAGGAAAAAAAGGAAAATAATTCCATCTATAAGAACCATCTAGTCAAAAATGCGTAAAACTTTACATCGAAAAAACCCTTAACGAAAAGTTAAGGATATTTTATTTTTATAAAAAAAGCATAAAAACAATAAACTTGGTATTTTTAATGAAAAGGTGAAATCATGTTTGCAGAAAGAGTGAAAGACATTTCCGTGTCAGGAATTCGCAAAGTGTTCGATTTAGCGGCAAAAATTGAAAATCCCGTTAATTTCTCTATTGGACAAGCTGATTACGATGTCCCAGAACCACTAAAACAAGCAGCCATTGAAGCCATTCAAAAAGGGTGTAACAGATACAGTGTGACCCAAGGAATTGAGCCACTAAGAAACCAAGTCCGAGAACATTTATTAAAAACAAGAGAGTATAATCCAGAAAATATTTTTATTACATCTGGTACCTCTGGCGGTCTACTATTGGCTATGTTGGTTCTTATTAATCCAGGAGATGAAGTTTTACTTCCAGATCCATACTTCGTCATGTATAAGAATCTTATTTTACTTACTGGCGGAGTAGTAAAATATTATGACCTGTATCCTGATTTTCAAATTAAACCAGAAAAAATTGAAGAACAAATTACAGACAAAACAAAGTTGATTATTTTAAATAATCCATCTAATCCAACAGGTGCAGTCACACCATTACCTATTCTCAAACAAGTTGCAGAAATTGCTAGAAAACATGACCTCATCATCATTTCCGATGAAATTTATGACGAATTTGTATATGATGGTACATACCATTCTATGGCACCTTTGTATCCTGAAAAAACACTCCTCCTTGCTGGCTATTCCAAAACATATGCAATGCCAGGTTGGCGAATGGGATACGCAGCTGGTCCAAAATCTATCCTAGACAAAATGCTCACACTGCAACAATTTTCTTTTGTCTGTGCTCCTACACCTGCACAATATGCATGTGTGCAAGCTTTTGATCTTGATATGTCTTCTTATATTGAAAGCTATAGAAAAAAAAGAGACATGATCTACAACGGAATCAAAGAAATAGGATACAACGTTCAAAAACCACAAGGCTCTTTTTACATGTTCCCAGAAATACCCAAAAAATACAAAGACGCCGATGAATTCATAAGAGCTGCACTAGACAAAGAAATGCTCATCATTCCTGGCGGTGCATTCAGCCGTACCAACACAAACTTCCGCATTTCCTTTGCAGTGACAGAAGAAACCATTGAACGAGGTCTCAAGATTTTCAAAGAATTACTATAAAATTAAAAAACTTGCGTGTTCTACAAAACACGCAAGTTCCTTTTATTCCTTCCTCTACATAACTTATCTCACAAAATTCATCTTTCACAATGGAAACATTTTTATCCTATCTTTCATACTTATGAAAAAAATATCCTTCCATTATCATTTCTTTATAATGCAAAAATCCATCATCATTTGTTCATAAAGTTTTTCATTGTTATCATATTTTTTTTCTATATCCTGCAAAAATTTTTGGATATCACCTTCATGATTTTGTAGAAACCATTCTATGTGATTTTCAACATATCTATCTCTAATGTTTTTATCATTTAAATCATTAGGAATTCTCACCATTCGTTTATCAGTACTATCAAAACTATTAAAAGGCTCTTCTAATCTTTTTTTTGAAATTTCAATATATTCAGGGTTTATCTCAATTCCAATAAAATTACGATTTAATTGTTGAGAAACTCTTGCAGCAGTTCCACTACCTAAAAAGCAGTCCAAGACAGTATCTCCTTCATTAGAACTTGCTAAGATCATTCTCTCATAAAGAGCTTCAGGCTTTTGAGTTGGATGTTTTTTCCTATTATTATTACAATAATGAACATGGGAAAATTCCCATACATTCCCAGGATTTGCTCCTCTCATATTATTTATGCTTCTATAATATTTTTGTGGAACTCTAACACTATCAAGATTAAAGGTAAAATCATCTGATTTATTAAACATTAAAATATCATCATGTCTTGGGCTAAATCCTTTTTTTTTACCTATACCTTGTGTATAGTGCCAAGTAATCCAAGAATTAAACTTCATGCCCAACTCTTGCTCTAAAATCATATAAAGATAGGAAATATACCTTGTTCCCATAAATATATAAATCGTACCACTTTTTTTCAGTACTCTATATGCTTCCTTAACCCAATTTCTTGTAAATTCTATATAATCATCATGAATTAAATTATCTTTTGTTTTACCATAATCTTTATTGAGATTATAGGGTGGATCTGTGACTACTAAATCTATAGATTTGTCTTCAATATCCTGAATTTTATCTAATACATCGCCTAATAACAGTTGTATTTTTACTCCTTTATCCATCCCCATCTTTTAGCCTCTCTATACCAATCTTTAAAAGTTCTCCTTGAAGAATGCATATATTTATAATCCAATAATTGACAAAATTCCCAAGTCGTTCTTTCTGTTCGTGTCACATAATGGATATCTTTTATTTGAATTTGTCCTGTCCCAAGTGCAGGGTTGTATGAAATATCTTCAGTAGATATATATTTCAAATCATATGCATTAAAATCTGTAATTTCCATTATTCCTTCAAAAAGTCGTGTAACTTCATTTTTTTTAGAATATACCTTATGTTTTATGCTTAGGATAATAAACATAAAGTCTGGATCTTCAACATAAGCTGTTCTTATTCTACTAAATGATGTTATATTAGGACTTTTCCCAGATGTTTGTATATCTTCAGAAGTTGCTTTAACATCAACATTGCCAGTAATATAATGATTATTTTTTTGAAACTGAAGAATTATATCTGCCATTGCCAATCTTTCTTGAGCTTCAACATTTATTAAATTATATTCGTTGTTAGGATCTTCATTTAAATCACTGAAAACATCAAATGCCCATGCTTCAATCATCGGACCTGCAATTTTATTTATATTTTCTAATGGCAAACCTCTTTTTAAATTAGTATTAATGATTATCCTATTATTCCCCATTTTTTCATTTTTTTCAAGAATAGACTCCATGGCTTGAGTTATATAATCAGAATCTTCTCTATACGTTTTACATTCTAGCGGTTTTTTTAGACTTAATTCTTCATAAGATTTCACTTAATAGCTCCTTTACAATATTATAATGAATCTATAAAAGAGTTTGAATATTATTCCTTTTAAAATATCTAAAAATACTTATTAATATCCTATATATCTAAGCACTAGTTATTTGTCATTAAATTTATGCAACTATCCTGCTTCAGAAGAACTACGAGTAAGTGCAATGAAAAAAAAGCGGTCAAGGTTAAAAAGTTTATTCTCCTAAAAAATTGCTATCACTAAAAATACAAAAACTCCGACGAATTCATAAAAGTTGCACTACTTTAATAACAAGATATTATAATATTTTTTTACAGTAATTTTCCATATTTTTTAATGTATATGTTTTTTACTATAGTGGTAATAGATAAATAGAGAAATACTACTATCAATAAATAGAACCAAAAATCTACTGGCATTCGTATAAAATCAAGAGCTACGCCGAGTTTTGTATAAGGAATAATAGTTCCTACTGCTACAGTACAACCTGTCACTAAAAACATAGGTAAGGAAGGCTTGCTTTGTAGAAAAGGAATCTTTTTTGTTCTCAAAGTATACAGAACTAAAGTTTGTGTCCATAAAGATACTAAATACCAACCAGTATGAAAGATGGAAATAAATATAAGCTGTTCATCACCTGTCAAACTCCTATATCCACTACCTAAAAATTTAGGAATAATAATAAAATAAAGGGCAAAGAAAGTCAAAATATCAAATATAGAACTGATAGGCCCAAACCATAGCATAAATCGTCTTACCTCATCAGAATTCAATTTCTGTGGATTTCTTAAATATTTTGGATCCATTTTATCAAAAGGAATCGATAAACAAGAAATATCATAGATGAGATTTAAAAACAAAAGTTGCATAGGTTGCATAGGCAAAAAAGGTAGGAAAATACTTGCAAGCAACACAGAAAAAATATTACCAAAATTAGAAGAAACTGTAATGGTAATATACTTCATAATATTTCCAAAAATTTCTCTTCCGTTTATAACACCTTTTTCTAAAATTCCCAAATCTTTTTCTAATAATATAAGATCAGCTGATTCTTTAGCTATATCAACAGCATTATCTACAGATATACCAACATCTGCTTCTCTCATTGCAGGCGAGTCATTGATACCATCACCAAGAAAACCAACTGCATGACCAGCTTCACGCATAAGCTTAACTAAGCGAGCTTTTTGAGTAGGATTTAATTTAACAAAAATATTATACTCATTGCTTGCCCTCTTAAGTTCGTCATCATTCATGAATTCGACTTGATCTCCTGTTAAGAAATCATCTGCATCGATTCCTACTTGACGACATACTGCTTGCGTAACATACTGATTGTCTCCTGTTAAGACCTTGACCTGAACTTTTTCTCTAGCCAAAGCTTCAATAGCTTCTTTTGCTCCTTCTTTTGGTGGATCTAAGAAAGCAAGATAGCCTATTAAAGTCATGTCACTTTCATCTTTTACAGAAATTTCATCATGGCTTAGGACTATTTCTTTTAGTGACAATCCTAATACCCTTAATCCTTTTTTATTTAGACTTTGAACATAATCTAAAGCCTTAATTCTTTGGTCTTCATTTAATTCCTGAGTCTGTCCTTTAATCAATATCTTATTGGTAACATGGAGCATTTCTTCAATAGCACCTTTAGTAATGAGGAGTTGCCTATGTCCTTTTTGCACAAGGACACTCAATCTTCTTCTTTCAAAATCAAAGGGAATTTCATCTATTTTTTTTGCTACAAGGTCATGGATTGGTAATTCTTTTCTCCCTCTTCGAATAATAGCACGATCAATTACATTCTTAAGACCTGTCTGAAGAGAACTGTTGAAATAAGCAAACTTAAGTACTTCAAAATCTTCTTCCCCACTGCTATTTAAATAATATTCCAAAGAAATATTATCTCGTGTGAGAGTACCAGTTTTGTCTGTACAAAGTATGTCTATAGCACCAAAATTTTGTATAGCATTCATATCTTTAACAATAGTGCCTTTGTCAGAAAGACGTTTTGCACCTCTTATTAAATTTGAATTTACTATCACAGGCAACATTTCTGGAGTAAGCCCCACAGCAACAGATATACCAAAGAGTAAAGCTTGTATCCAACTACCTGTTGAAAAACCATTTATCAAAATGACAAGGGGAGCAATGACTACCATCAACTTAATGAGAAGATGGGAAGTTGATTCTATTCCTTTTTCAAAATTAGTTTTAATAGGACTGGAATGAAGTTTCTTTGCAATCTCACCAAAAAGTGTTTCATTAGCTAATCTAACAACAACGCCAATCCCTGTGCCACTCACTACTTCTGTTCCCATATATGCCATATTTTGGAACTCAGTGTCAGCTTGTCCTTTTTTAATTTTACCATTTGCACTTTTTTCAACTAAAATACTTTCACCAGTAAGGGGAGTTTGAGAAATAAACAAATCCTTGCTATCCAAGATTCTAACATCAGCAGGAAGCATGTCTCCAGCCGATAAATGAATAATATCACCTAAAACTATCTCTTCTGTAGGAATTTCTTCAGCTCTACCTTCTCGGATAATGCTAGATGTTACTTCTACCATTTGGTCTAGGTTCTCAATAGAACGTTTTGTTTTTAATTTCTGTACAATTTCTAAAGTAGCACTAACCAAAACCAAACTAACAATAATTACAGCACTTGTTAAATCCTTACTTTCTTTTGCTACAAAAAGATACTCTGTAGTAAAAGCAATACATGCTAGAACTATTAAGACCAATGTAAACGGTGATAAAAATGATTCAAGAATAATTTGTAATACACTTTTTTCCTTCTTATACTTGATTTCATTTCTACCATACTTTTCTTGACGTGTTGGAACTTCTTCAAGTAATAAACCCTTTCTACTTGTCTCTAAAGTTTCTAGAAGTTCTTCACGCGTCATTGTTGCTAAAATATAGTTATTTAATTTCATAACACGTTACCTATTCACCTTTTTATTCATTTGAGGCAACGAAACAGAATGGCTGCTTAAGGTGGGCTCGCCATTCAGATTCGTTATTTTTATTCATACTCAATTGTTGCCTCGAACCCTCTGGGGAATCCATCTCAACTAACCTCCATTATAAATATTGTGAAATTAAATAAAAAAACTCTCACAATAAGTGAGAGCCTATTACATAACACAAGTATTTAATTCTTTGTGGAGTTTTAGCACTATACAACGTAAACATACAGTTAGCCACGTTATGGAAAGCCTTATATAAATCGACAATCCCTGTTATACCCATTGGCGTCTTTCGACATTTTTGGGCAGTGACCTATGTTTGTATAGGAGCCTCACTGAACAATCTATTTTAATTTTTATTTTAAATCTTATTCAATTATCATCCTGTATTATATTATAAAATTATAAAAAATCAAATAAAATATTTATTTTTTTCTATTTTTTATAGCATAACACAACCACTTCCAAAAAACTATGAAAGTGCTTTTCCCTAAAAATACTTTCTCTCGTATCTATCATCATTGAAACTCTATAAATATTATAAAAAAAATCTTGATAGCATACAGTTTTCAGACGAATATTATAATGAATTTCAGTCTATAACGTAACGGTAAAAAAGATGTTAAAATGCTCTGTATTGACAATAAAAAGGTTTTTTTTATAATAGCACATAGCACTATAAATTAAAGGAGGTATAAAAATGATGGAGATACAAAATAAAACATTAAAAGGATATACCTTTATTGATTTATTTGCTGGGATTGGCGGTTTTAGACTTGCACTTGAATCTTTTGGTGCAAAATGTGTGTATTCTAATGATTGGGATAAATATGCACAACAAACATACAAAATGAATTTTGGTGATATGCCAGAAGGTGATATAACACAAGTACATGAAAAAAATATTCCAGATCATGATATCCTATGTGCTGGTTTTCCATGCCAAGCATTTTCCATCAGTGGAAAACAAAAGGGATTTGAGGACAGCAGAGGTACACTATTTTTTGATGTTGCTAGGATCGTAAAAGAAAAAAGACCTATGATTATTTTTTTAGAAAACGTCAAAAATTTTGCTACGCACGATTCTGGAAATACTTTAAGACTTGTCAGAAAAACAATGCAAAAATTGGGCTATAGTTTTGATAGTGATATTTTAAATTCTATAAATTATGGTATCCCTCAAAATAGAGAACGTATATATATGATTTGCTTTAGAGAAGACATTCAAAGAACATCATTTGTTTTTCCTAAACCTTTTCAATTAAATAAATATGTAGAAGATTTTCTATTGCCCAATAATGAAGTAAAAGACCTTATCATTGAAAGAGATGATATAGTGCTAAATAATAAAGCATCTATCCATCACAATTCTAATTCTACAATCCGAGTAGGTACAATTGGAAAAGGCGGACAAGGTGAAAGAATTTATTCTCCAAAAGGAATTGCCATTACTTTATCTGCACATGGTGGTGGTATTTTCTCTAAAACAGGCGGCTATTTCATTGATGGCAAAATCAGAAAACTCCATCCACGTGAATGTGCAAGACTTATGGGATTCCCCGACACCTACAAACTCAATCCCAGTAATCACCAAGCATATAAACAACTAGGAAATTCTGTAGTCATCGACGTATTGCAATGTATCACAAAACAAATAACAAACGCACTATGTCATGAATACAATTTTTGAACTTGTTCAATATAGTAAAATTATGAGAATTATTATGGTAAGAAGGAATTAACTCTTCTTTATTTGCTTATTCCAAACATCGTAAATCATTTTCCTATTTTTAAAGGCTTCTTCGCCACCTTCCATAATCTCAATAATATTTCTTTGTATAGTAAGACAATCAATACTACCAGACTCTACACTTATTTTTTTATTATCATCTCCAGACTCATCTTTTGTTGATATTGTTTCTTTACGATGACCATCTTTATCAAAATTTTTTCTCAATGCTATTTCTACAGGAATAATAGAACAACACATAAGTATAGATTGGAATGCAATAACAAAGCCTCCTACTGTTTCCACAATATTATCCTCGTATCCATAGACAAAAATCATAGGCACAATAGAGAAAATTAATAGTTGCTTTCCTAAAATCCACCATAATTTTCCACAATATTGGTGAGCAAAATCCCATGTTTCTTGATTTTTTTTTGACATACTTGTCCTATATCCATAAAGAGAATTGATTTGTTTAGGAGGTTTATATATAAATAACAATCCAATTCCAATCATAGCAATAGGTATAACTAAAACTATAATAAACATAAAAATCCAAAAGTCCATTTTCCCCTCTCCATAAAAAAGCAACAGATTTTCTATTCCTTAAATTTTAATAAAAAGATACGTCACTTTATTTTTTGTCAACGTATCTGTTTCCATTGTTTTTGTTTGTTCGTTAAATCGTAATTTTTTGTTAATCTACACTCTACTTTATCTACCTTTAGAAATTGGAGTTTATTTACGATTACCATTTTTATCAAAATTTTTTTTCAATGCTATTTCTGTAAGAATAATAGAGAATAACATGACTAGAACTTGACATAAGAGTATACTAGATTCTACTATTTCAACAATATTTTTATCGCACCAACATACACAAAGTATAGGCAAAGGAGATAAAATGAATAGATACTTTCCTAAAATCCAAAATAATTTTCCAGAATGTTGTTGAGCAAAATCCCATGTTTCTTGACTTTTTTTTGACATAAGTGATCTATAGCCAAACATAGAATTGATTTCTATAGGAGGTATATATATATCTAATAATCCCCCTACCATCGAAATAATAGGTAAAGTCATAACTTTAAGAAACGTAAAAGTCCAATCCCCCATTTCCCCTCTCCATAAAAAAACAACAGATTTTCTATTCCTTAAATTTTAATAAAAAGATACGTCATTTTATTTTTTTATAATTTATTAAGAATAACATATCCTTTTTCATTGTTTTTATTTGTGTACTAAGTCTTGATTCTTTTGTAATCTACACTCTACTTTATCTACCTTTATAAATTGGAGTTTGTTTACGATTACCATTTTTATCAAAATTTTTTTTCAATGCTATTTCTGTAAGAATAATAGAGAATAACATGACTAGAACTTGACATAAGAGTATACTAGATTCTACTATTTCAACAATATTTTTATCGCACCAACATACACAAAGTATAGGCAAAGGAGATAAAATGAATAGATACTTTCCTAAAATCCAAAATAATTTTCCAGAATGTTGTTGAGCAAAATCCCATGTTTCTTGACTTTTTTTTGACATAAGTGATCTATAGCCAAACATAGAATTGATTTCTATAGGAGGTATATATATATCTAATAATCCCCCTACCATCGAAATAATAGGTAAAGTCATAACTTTAAGAAACGTAAAAGTCCAATCCCCCATTTCCCCTCTCCATAAAAAAACAACAGATTTTCTATTCCTTAAATTTTAATAAAAAGATACGTCATTTTATTTTTTTATAATTTATTAAGAATAACATATCCTTTTTCATTGTTTTTATTTGTGTACTAAGTCTTGATTCTTTTGTAATCTACACTCTACTTTATCTACCTTTAGAAATTATTTTGTTTACGATTACCATTTTCATCAAAATTTTTTTTCAATGCTATTTCTGTAAGAATAAAAGAGCAATACATAAGAATAATTTGGAATATTATCCAACTGCCTCCTACTATTTCAACAGTTTTTTGATCGCGCTTATATATAAAAATTATAGTAAGAAGGGAGAAAATTAATAGATATTTTCCTAAAAGCAAGAATAATTTTCCCCAATATTGTTGAGCAAAATCCCATGTTTCTTGACTTCTATTGAGCATAAGAAGGTCACATTTAAAAGAAATTTTCTTAGGTGGTAGATATTGTTGAAATATTCCAATTAAAATCATGCCAATAGGTATAAGCATAACTTTCAAACACATAAAGAGCCAACATCCCATTTTTCTTCTCCATAAAAAAAGCAACAGATTTTCTATTTTTTAAATTTTAATAAAAAGATACGTCATTTTATTTTTTTACAATTTATTAAGCATCGTGTATTCTTTTCATTGTTTTTGTACTAAGTCTTTATTTTTTTGCTAATCTATATTTTATCTCTATAAATTGTTGCACTACGATTACCATTTTTCCAATTTTTAGATATTTTTTCCCAAGATATGTCGCCATAATGAAAAACGACGTCGATAAATAAAATCTGGGCTAATATCAGACACTCTCTTACTATTGCAATAGTATTGGCATCGCACCAACATATACAAAGCATAGGTAAAGGAGAAAAAATGAATAAAATCCTTCCTGCAATCCACAATAATTTTTCCATAATGTTTGCAAGAAGCATTCCATTTTTCATCATTCATCTTTGGCGTATATAATAACCCACGATCTAGACTGTCTTGTGAAGGAGGTTTATATATACCTTGCAATCCCACTACCATCGCAATAATAGGTATAAGCATAACTTTAAAAAACATAAAAGTCCAATCTCCCATTTTTCCTCTCCATAAAAAAAGTAGCAGATTTTTATTTTCTATTTCCTAAATTTTAATAAACAAAACATGGCACCTTATTTTTTGTAAACGTATCCTTTTGTATTGTTTTTATTTTTATGCATTGATTTTTTGCTAATCTACATTCTACTTGATTTATCTCTATAAATTTTTGATCTACGACGACTATTTTCATTATTTTCATTTTTTTTATTTGGGTTTCTTTCTAGAATAAGCATAAGAAGGAGTGGGATAAGTACACTCTGGAGTTCTAATATTCTCTCTTCTACTTGCCAAATAGTATTTTTATCGCTATCTTGTACACAATTCATAGGCATAGGAGAAAAAATTAATAGAAGACATCCTGAAATCAACAAGAATTTTCCCAAACGTTGTTGAGCAACATTCCATGATTCTTGATCTTTCTTGAATGTAGATGCCAATTCTAAAAAAAAATCATTTATTTTAGAATTTTTAAATAGATAAGGAATTTTTAATATAACTAATATTCCTGTTACAATTATTAAAATAGGTATAAACGTAAGTTTAAACGTATAAGTCAATAAAATCATTTGTTATCCCCATAAAAAGCAACAGATCTTTATTTTTTATTTCCTAAATTTTAATAAAAAGAAAAAGATACGTCACCTTATTTTTTTGTAATTTATTAAGAATAACGTATCCTTTCATTGTTTTTACACTAAGTCTTTATTTTTTTGCTAATCTATATTTTATCTCTATAAATTGTTGAGCTACGATTACCATTTTTCCAATTTTTAGATATTTTTTTCCAAGATATGTCTCCATAAAGAAGAACGACAGAGATAAAGAAAACTTGGATTGCTATCAGACAGTCTCCTACTATTTTAACAGTATTGGCATCGCACCAACATATACAAAGCATAGGTAAAGGAGAAAAAATGAATAAAATCCTTCCTACAATCCAAGATAATTTTCCAGAATGTTTGCAAGAAGCATTCCATTTTTCATCACTCATCTTTGGTGTATATAATAACCCACGACGTATAAAAGGACTGTCTTGTGAAGGAGGTCTATATATATTGAATAATCCAATTATCATCATGATAATAGGGAAAAGCATAACTTTAAAAAACGTAAAAGTCCAATCTCCCATTTTTTCTCTCCATAAAAAAAACAACAGATCTTTATTTTTTATTTTTTAAGTTTTAATCTGAAGATACAGATACGTCAACTTGTTTTGTGTAATTCATTCTATTTTATTTATCTCTACAAATTGGAGTTTGTCTACGACGCCCCCTTTTATCAAAATTTTTTCTCAATGCTATTTCTGTAAGAATAAGAGAGAATAACATAACTAGAGCTTGAAATATCATTATACTTAATCCTACTTTTTCTATAATATTGTAACTACTCTTATATACATAAATCATAGGCACAAGAGGGATAATTAATAGAATTCTTCCTAAAATCCAACATAATTTTCCAGCATATTGTTGAGCAAAATCCCATGTTTCTTGACTTTTCTTTGCCATAGGTGTTCTATAACCCAACATAAAATGGATTCGTTTAGGAGGTTTATATATAGCTAATAATCCCCATGATATCATACTAATAGGTACTACTAAAACTTTAAAAAACATCAAAGACCAATATCCCATTTTTCCCTCTCCATAAAAAAAAGCAACAGATCTTTATTTTTTATTTCCTAAATTTTAATAAAAAAAAAAGATACGTCAACTTATTTCTTGCAATTTATTAAGTATAACGTATCTTTTTTATTTTTTTTATTTGTATGAAAGCTTTAAAATCTTATTATATTCAATTTTTGAAGTTTGTGTACTTGTTATAACATCAACGATAGAAATATTATGAATGCATTGTATCCATGATGAAAACATCATAAATGTATATGGTATTTTTCAATAAACAATACCATTATCGCTTTTTTCTAGCACTTCGAGGATTAAAATCAAGCACATCAAGAATAAAGCCAATTTTAATCAGAGTAAGAATAATTAAAATTACAAGGCTTAAATAACCGTAAGGATAAGGAGTTTTCATTCCTTTTAAATTTGCAAATAATGGATCAATCATAACACCTAAAAGTGATGTTAATAAAAACATATTGATCTCATCAATGACTTCATTTCTATCTGCACTTGGAAGCTCAGCCCTCCCACGTTTTCCAAATATAGCATTTCGTAACTCATTAAAGTTAAAACGTCTATTGTACATTAAAATCTTAAAAATTAAACACACAATCACAACAATCAGCCCGATAGTCCAATATTTCTTATCATGTTCTGTCATATCAGGCACCCATTGAATTTTACTAATATCTTTTGTTATCTTTGTAGCTTCGTTTGTTATGTCAAATATAGGATCCGTGACTTTACTAACACCTACTGTTCTCCCTATTTCTCGTCCAGGAGTTGCAATTGTCTCGTTTATACCAGAAAGAACATCACTTGCTTTTTCTATAAATTGTCCTGGTAGAAAAATTAAATTAGATTCATAAAGATATAGCCCTACTCCAATACCAATAAGAGTAGATAGGACTTCTTTCATAGTATTATTCCAGTCTGCTTTTTGTAAATAATTGTTTGTTTCCCAAGGTTGAAAGACTTTTCCATTCCTAAAAAACATGGCATTCGGATTCAGAGCTTTTGCATTTATAAAAAGTTTTAAAAGTAGACAAACTACGACTGTGATAATACCTGGTCTAGGATTGACAAATTGTTCTGAGCTAGATAATCCAAACCAACTTGTTTTTGTAATCGGAGCAGAAAAAATACCAATAGTTATACCTATGATGATAGTGAGTATCTCTTGCAAAATACCATTTAAATCAATCCATGTTTTACGCTTACTTTTGTAGCCAAATAGTCTATCTAAATCTAAAATTCGTAAATATATCAACAATTTAATAATAACAATAGCTATAAAAATATATAGACAAGTATGAAAAAAATTAATATTTTGAGGCGTTGTCCAAGAACCAGGCCATCTCATTTCAAAAGGTCTTCCTTCGGGCATTCCAAGAAGACCTAAAAATTCTTCTCGTTTTTCAAAAGAATAAAAACCAGCTGCAATTCCAATTAAAACTGAACTAGCTTCTTGAAAAAGATTATTTATACCATGACGGTCAAAAAAAGTATATGCTCGTGAAGGATAAAAAAATTTCATATAAATTTTCCTTTATAACGTACTATATATATATAAGATTGCATTATAAACATATATAGAAGATTACATCATAAATATAAACATATATAAAAAAGTATCATAAATATATATAACAGATTGTATAATAAACAAATATAGAAAAATAAACAAGATATTTTTCAATTTGACTTTTGATTTTCAAAAGTTTATAATTTCTTAAGAGTATAAAAAATCAATCAACCCCTTTTATTATAGAGAGGTGATCTATGAAAACAAAACAAAAAATACTCTTTTTTTTGTTATTTTTACCTTTAGCTCTAGGTTTGCCGATTACAGCTCAACACTGTGAATTTAGCGAACCTTATGCATCTACAGAGACGCCTGCATCTATAACGACATCTATAGACTCATCTTACACAGAATATAGAAATCTATATGAAGACTCATCATATATAGAAGATATAGATCTATACGAAGACACATCATATGCTGTGGAAGATGCAACGGATGCACCGTATCTGAAACTTGCATCATGGAATATTCGAATTTTTAGTAAAAATCGAACAGATGACGAGTTAAAAAAAATTTGTAAAGTTGCTCAAAAATTCGATTTCATTGGAATCATAGAATTACGTGACTCCACAATCATGGATAGAATGGTAGCAATGCTTAAAAGTCAATATGGAAAAAACTATCGATACGAATTCAGCCCAGCAGTAGGTGCTGGTGTCAAAGAATACTATGCATTTCTATACGATACAAGTAGAGTTCGCTTGTTAACTTCAGGAAAAATTTATCAAGACAGTACATTCTTACGTTGTCCCTATTATGCTACCTTTAAGGCTGGTCAGTTCGACTTTACTGTAATCATTATACATGTAATCTGGGGCAACACAGTAGGAGAACGAAGAAAAGAAATCCAACGATTGGCAACTGTCTACCAGAATATCCAAGATAGTGATCCTAAAGAAAATGACATCATACTTATGGGAGATTTCAATCGCAATCCCGACGATGACTTAGCATGGGGACCACTCCGATCTATTCACAGCATGAACGTTCTTTTTGCACTTCCTGCTTCTAGCATGATTTGGGATACAAATCTGTATGATAACATGATGTTTCAAAGCGTCTATACTTCAGAATATACCCTAGATAAAGGCATCGTACGATTTGATGAAACTGACTTTGGAAATGATGATGATGCAGCGAACAAAGCAGTGTCAGACCATCGACCAATTTGGGCACAATTTCGAACAGATTATGACGATGACTAAAATAAAATATTCAGAGTCATGTTTAAAAAAAATATTCAACATTATTAAAAGTAAAAGTAGCTATTCTGAATAGCTACTTTTTTTATCAACATTATTTTCCCTCCCCGAGCAACTTCCCACTCCCAGAGCAACATTGCCTCCCCAGAGCAGAGCAACATTGCCTCCCCCGAGCAACTTCCCACCCCAGAGCAGATTAACTCCCCAGAGTATATTCCTCGATCAACATTTTCCTCCCCAGAGCAATATTGCCTCCCCAGAGCAATTTTCCTCCCCAGAGCAATATTTCCTCCCCAGAGCAATATTTCCTCCCCAGAGCAACATTGCCTCCCCAGAGTATATTCCGCGATCAACATTTTCCTCCCCAGAGCAATATTGCCTCCCCAGAGCAATATTTCCTCCCCAGAGCAATACTGCCTCCCCAGAGCAATATTGCCTCCCCAGAGCAATTTCCCACCCCAGAGCAGATTAACTCCCCAGAGCAGATTAACTCCCCAGAGCAGATTAACTCCCCAGAGTAGAACAAACACTACCCTAAACTAAAGTATGGTTGCGAGAAAAAAAATTGTCCTAGATGAATTCTTTCAATTCCTCTAGGACAAAGTAGTTTTTAACTTATTATTAAGACTGTTTGAATTTGGATTAAGACTGTTGAGTCTTTTTTATAGAAAAATATAGTTTTCGTTTATCTAAGAATGTTTGAATATAGTTTTGTTATCGAAAATTTGGTTTTCGTTTATCTAAGAATGTTTGAATATAGTTTTGTTATCGAAAATTTGGTTTTCGTTTATCTAAGAATGCTTGAATACCTTCTTGACCTTCATTAGAAATTCGGAGGGTGGCTATCATTTCTGCGGTGTAGGGAATGTATTGATCGGATGTCATATGAGAGATTTCTCGTAAAAGTTTTTTAGCTGTAGTGATAGCATGAGGTCCACATGATTGTATATGAGAAATAATTTTAGCAATAGTGGAGTCTAGTTCTGTTATGTCTACAAGTTCGTTAATGAGTCCCATTTCTTTGGCTCGTTGGGCATGAATTTTCATTCCTGTAAGAAAGTAGTAGCGAAGCATGCCTTGAGGGATTCTATTGACTAGGTAAGGTGAGATGCAGGCTGGTACTATTCCTATTTTTACTTCTGAAAGGGTGAAGTATGCTTCTGGTGAAGCAATGACAATGTCGCATGTAGCTACAAGCCCAACGCCACCACCAATAACTGCACCATGTACGCATGCAATAGTGGGAATGGGAAGTTCATAAAGTGCTTGAAACATGTGAGAAAGTTGTAGTGCGTCATTTTTGTTTTCTTCAAATGTGTAATTTTTCATTTTTTTCATCCAATTTAGGTCAGCACCAGCACAAAAGGATTTACCTTGACCTTGGATAATGAGAGCACATGCGTTTTTGTCGCTTTTGATAGTTGTAAGTGCGTCTGTAAGTTCAGCAATAAGACAGTCATCAAATGCATTATGAATTTCTGGTCGATTTAGTTGAACGGTATAGACGTTGTTTTCTTTGGTGAGGATTATATTGTTGTAATCCATTATTTTTTTCCTATTAATTTTTTATAAAGATCTTCATAGGCTTGGATTTGGTGTTCCCATGAATAATCTTGAGCCATAGCTTGAATCATAAGTGATTCCCAAACAACTTTTTTCTTGAATGTTGCACATGCCTCATGGATTGCCCAATCTAATGCATCTGATTGAAAATGTTCAAAAACAAATCCTGTACCTTTATCTTTCCCAGTATAAAATGGCATGACTGTGTCGGCAAGTCCACCAGTATAGCGTACAATAGGTAATGTTCCATATTTTTGTGCAATAAGTTGGGTTAATCCGCAAGGTTCATATTCAGAAGGCATTAGAAACATATCACTTGCAGCCATGATTTTATGTGCACGTTCTTCATTATATTCAGCAAAAAAACGAACTTGATTTGGATATTTAGCAGATAAGTAACGGAAGTAGTCAACGTAGTAATCATCGCCTGTACCTTGAACAAGGAATTGAATTTCGTTTTTCATAAACATATCTTCAATAATAGGCATGAGTAGTTGAAAGCCTTTTTGAGAAACAAGACGAGATATAATTCCACACGTTGGTATGTCAGGATTATAAGGTAAGTTCCAGTCTTGTAATACTTTTTGTTTATTTCGTTCTTTTCCTGAAAAATCATGAATATTATAATTATAGTCTATGCATTTATCTGTTTCTGGATCCCAAATGTCATTATCAATTCCATGGGGGATACCAACTAAATCATCTTTTCTTGCATTTAAAATACTACTTAAACCATATCCATATTGAGGTTGTAATATTTCTTCAGCATATGTTTTACTAACTGTAGTCAAGGTATCTGCATAAACTAATCCAATTTTTAAAAAATTAATTTTCCCATATGAAAGATCTTCTTGTGGCAAATATTTCCATTCATTATTTAAACCTATTTTTTGAACAATATTTGAATCAAATACACCTTGGTAGCCTAGGTTATGCAAAGAAAGTATTGTTTTTGTAGAATTAAACATTTTATCCCAAGAATATATTGTTCGTAAATATATAGGTAATAAACCTGTCTGCCATTCATTGCAATGAAGAATATCAGGTGCCCATTTCATTCTTTGACATGTTTCTAATATAGCTCGACAGAAAAATGCAAATCGCATTCCTTCATCTTCATCATTTGTACAAATGGTGTTTCTATGAAAATAATGAGGACAATCTATGAAATATACTGGCGTATTTGTATTTGGGTAATTCAGTGTCCATAAAGAAAAGAGGTATGTATCGGCTCCCATGGAAATGGGAATATTTTGTACTTCATCTACTCTATTTAAAAATTCACCACCTGTATTTAAATTATTGTAGCAGGGTATAAACATTCGAACATCATGTTTTTTACCTAGATATTTTCCCCATGCAGCAACAACATCGCTTACACCACCTAATTTTGCATAAGGGAAAAGTTCATATGTAACTAAAGCAATTTTGAGAGACATATTATCTCCTTTCATGAGAAATTTCCATTTAATTTATTCAATACATTATTTTTATATATCATTTATACTAAAAAACGACATTGCCAATACAGCTGTTGACAATGTCGTTGAAAATACTGTAATCTTAAAAAGGTACATCATTATGCAGCTGTTTTTCTATAAGCTTTTTAAGCTCTTTTAAGAGGCAATTTAATCATAATGAAGTCTTGTTAAAATTTAATTTTATAAAGGCACATTATTATTCATCTGTTTCTTCGTCAGATTCTTGTGTTTTTTCGATGGGTTCTTGAACTACTTGAACTTGAGCTCTTTTGAGAGGCACTTTAATCATAATCGCGCCTAATATAATAAATACGATAATACTTATCCAATATGATGGATGTTGACATACAGATTTAATGGGTATTTCAAAGAATGCGAGACCAGCAAATAGTAGTCCCATGAGAGCTTCACCAGCAATTAAACCAGAAGATAGCAAGAGTCCACAGTTATCAATGTTAGATTTTTGTTCGTCAGTATATGTTCTCTTAGCAATAATTCCATCTAGAATCCAACGAATAATACCACCAATGAAAATAGCTGCAACTGTACCAAATGAGAGGTACATTCCAACACACACAAGCATTGGACTCTTAATTTGTACAGCAATAAAAGCTAATGCCATGATAATACCCATGATAACCAAGGGCCAGACCATTTCACCACCGACAATACCAGAAGCTAATTTTGCCATCAAGCCAGCTTGAGGAGCAGGTAAATTAGGTCCACCAAAACCTGCATTTGCTTTTGCATTAGCAATTGCAGCCTCTCGTTCTGCTATAACAGCTGGGAGTTCATTTTCTTTTTGGATGGCTTCTGGAGTTGCATTTTCTCCAAGGCGTGCCACAATGTTTGCATCTATTGTAGTATTAGCTTCTGCGACTGCTTTTGCAATATCTCCTTGTTGTAATATTAATAAAGGAAACCACATAAGCATGGCAGCAAAGAAAACAGCAATCAAGTTACCAGTTTGCATTTTCCAAGGAGTACCACCAAGAATATGACCAACTTTTAGATCTTGCAACATTTCACCAGCAACTGCACTAGATACACAGATCACGCCAGCAACTGCCAATACAACGACAACACCTTCTTTTCCTGTAACACCTAGTAAAACCATCATAATGGCTGCGATCATTAATGTTGATAATGTTAAGCCAGAAACAGGGTTATTAGAAGAACCAATTAAACCAACTAGATAACCAGAAACAGCAGCAAATAAGAATCCAGCGATCATCATAACAATAGTAGCTACAAGAGAAGCTACAAACATATCGCCAGAAAATCCCATAAACCACCAGTAAACAAAAAACATAATCACAGCAATAGCTGCTAGAGAAGCAAAAACAAATTTAATGTTTAAATCTTGCTCTGTACGCACTGTTGTTTGTTCGCTTTGAGCAGCTTTTTTGACATCTCCTACAGAGCGTTTAATACCACTCCAGAGGCTCTTTCTCATTTTAAACAATGTATAGGCAGCACTCATTAACATACCACCAATTGCCATAGGTTTGACAACATTTGCAAAAAGGATATTAGAAATATCTGTCCAAGTTGCGTTGCCAGCTTCTACTATTGGTGCATAGTTAGGAGCTAGGACTAATAGCAAGATAGGTACAAAAAGTCCCCATGCTAGTAGAGCACCAGCAAAATTTAATGCTGCTAATTTAATACCAATAATGTAGCCAACACCTAGAAATGCAGGACTGAGTTCAGGAGTTTTTAGAACAAAACCGCCACTACTTTCTACGCCAGCAAACGTACCTTTTTCTGTTCCTGGGATCAATTTTTTTGTAAAAGGTATAAAACCTTGCCAATTACCAGCTAAAGCTTTGAATTCTTTTAAAAATTGAATCAAACCACCTACTATCATTGCAATGAAAAGATAGGCAGCACCTGTGGAGCCAGAGCTACCTGCCTTGTGAATTTCACTTGCAGCAACAGATTCTGGATAAGGAAGTTCAGGATCTTCTACCATAACTCTACGAAGAAGAGTTACAAAGAAAATACCAGCTAGGGAACCAATTAGCATAATAACACTACATTTAATGTAGCCTTCTAGGCTTGCAAAATATGCTGTGTCCCAAACACCTGCAATAATGAAAGCTGGAAGAGTGAAAATTGCACCAGCGGCAATAGATTCACCAATAGAACCAACAGTTCTGACGAAGTTTTCTTCAAGAATGTTATGTCTAGGACATAGGCGCAAAAATGCCATACCTAGAACAGCAGCAGGATATGTTGCTGCAATTGTCATACCAGCTTTTAAACCGAGATAAGCATTTGCTGCACCAAGTAAAATAGCAAAAAACAAACCAGCGATTAAAGCACGAATTGTAAATTCAGGGAAACTTTCATTTGCAGAGATATAAGGTTTAAAATCTTTGCTCATTCAAAATTGCTCCTAAAATAAATATTACATTTTTATTTTTTGAAATAAATACGTAAATAATACATAATTTAAATAAGTCTAGCAAGAAACAAAGAAAAAGTCAACAAATAAGACATTAGAAATTTTTTTCCTTGTATTTTTACTATTTTATATTATTATAAATTCAAAAATAATTTCAAAAAAAATGAATCAATAATAAAGAAGGGAGGAGGATAAATCTTTATAAACATGTAGACATCAATAAGATTTATCCAACATATTATGAAAAAAACATTAATATTATCTAGTCTTCTATGTATGCTTGTTATGATAACAGGCTGTTTAGAGATGCGACAAGAATTGCGATTATACAATGATTTATCTGGAGAATTTCATTTTTGTATTGTTTATGATATAGATGAATTTTTGCCAATAGCTATGGCATTACAAGAAGATCAGTTGAAACAACAAATAAAAGGTCAAGATATTCCTTTTGAAATTAATGAAGACGCTGTTCGAAATCAAATTGTTCAATCTATGAAAAAATCTAGTGAAACTAAAACAAAAATGAAACCTATAAAACTTCCTGATGGCGTCAACATGAAACTTAAATTTCATTCTGATTTGCATAAGCCTTATGATGAAATAATTATAAAGTTTAAACATTATTCTCTTTTACAGAAAATACAAAGTGATAATTTTAATTTTAAGAACCTTGTATTTTCAAAAAAAGGAGACAATATTATTATTGAACAAAAAGTAGATCTTGGTAATTTACCTATGAATCAACAATTGGAACAAATGTCTCAAAATAAAAATACGGCTGAGCAGGCTAAGCTATCAAAAGCTATGATGGAAAAAATGTTATTAAAATTTAGAATTCGCATTCCCTATAAAAAATATGAAGTTGTTAAAAGTTCTGCTCACAAAATTGATGGTAAAAAAAACACACACTATTGGGACTTTTCATGGGACGACTTCGATAAAAATAAAAATACAGACATTTATTTAGAATTAGCTCCCAAAAAATCTTCTCCAAAGTCTCCCAAAAAACCAAAACGCAAATAATTTTTTAAAAACTTTACTGTACTATGTTGATAAAAAACAAGGCAGTTAATGATAATAAGGCACATAACAAGACAGTTGATGATAATAAGGCATTTGATAAATAACAAGGAGTTATTTCCATGACAAAAAAAGGCGTTGCTGTTGTCGCCATAGGCGGTAATTCACTTATTAAAGATAAAGATCATAAGAGCATACCAGATCAATATGCAGCAGCGGCAGAATCCATGCATCATATTGCAGACATGATTGAACAAGGTTGGGATGTAGTTATTACACACGGAAATGGACCACAAGTTGGTTTTATGCTTAGACGTTCTGAATTATCCCTAAACGAACTCCATCCCGTTCCCTTAGACTATTGCGGGGCCAACACTCAAGGTTCCATTGGATACATGCTTGTACAAACATTGCACAAAGAATTCTTAGAAAGAAAAATTGATAAACAAGCAGTAGCTTTAGTCACACGTTGCGTAGTTGAAAAAAATGATCCAGCATTCCAAGATCCAACTAAGCCAATTGGTTCTTTCATGACAGATGAAGCCGAAGCAAAAAAAATGGCGACTGAAGCAGGCTGGACTATTAAAGAAGATGCAGGACGAGGTTGGAGACGAGTTGTTGCTTCACCATTTCCTACAGAAATTTATGAAGCAAATGCCATCAAAGCATTAATTGACCTTGGATATACAGTCATTGGAGTAGGTGGAGGTGGAATTCCCGTAGTCAGAGATGAAAAAGGTAATCTCACAGGCATTGAAGCAGTGATAGATAAAGATTTTGCCTCGGCACTACTTGCAGCCACCATCAACGCCGACGTATTTGTGATCAGCACAGCAGTTGAAAAAGTTGCCTTAAATTACAATAAGCCTAATGAAAAACAACTTGACAAGATAACACTCGCAGAGGCCAAACAATACTTAGAAGAAGGACACTTTGCCAAAGGTAGCATGTTGCCTAAAATACAAGCGATCATCAGCTTTTTAGAAAAAGGTGGGGGAAAAGCCATCATCACAAATCCAGAAAATATCAGCCGAGCATTAAAAGGAGAGACTGGAACACACATTTTATCTGCATAAAAAAGAGTAAGCTATCTATTCTGCAACATGTGATTATTGCAATCATACACAGAATGCATTTTAAAATCATAAACAAAATATTTATAAAATAATACAATGTCAATATCTAATATGCTAATATGTGAAAGAATTGAAATTATTTTTCAAGAAAGTAGCTCAAATTATAGATTTCAAGAAAATAGCTTTTAACATTACAGGTCATGGATTTCAAAGAAGTGGCTTTGACATTATAAATCACAGAAAACAGAATATAAGAGAAACGTACAACAAGAGTGTTAAACAAAATAATCTTTACTAAAGAAAAAAAATGTTTACTAATGTTTATTTAGTAGACATTTTTTTTATGAAATAAAATAATATTTTTAGGAGGGATGGTTTTTTTGTGTGAAAATAAAAAACGCACCCAACAAGAATCGAACTTGTAACCTACAGTTTCGTAGACTGTCACTCTATCCAATTGAGCTATGGGTGCGTTCATTCATTAAATATGAATATGAATATGTAAGTATTATACCAAATATTTGATGGAAATCAAGTAAAAAATTTTTTTTATATTCCTGTTTTGTATTTATATGGTATGTTTGTTGTTATGTGAATTGATAACTTTGTAGCATATTGATTATACTTGTTGTATTAATATATTGATTATACTTGTTTTATTATCGTATTGATTATACTTATTTTTATTTTTTCTTGTATGAAAGAAAAAATAAAATAAAAAAAAGTAGCTATAGGAATAGCTACTTTATAATTATTTTTTTGGAAGTTTTAAAAGCTATTGTCTGAATGAATTATTTTTCTGCTTCTGCTGCTTCAGTTGCATATTGGTTATATGTCGTTGTATATTGTTTCTGGTATTTATAATAGTCATCAATTTTTTGTTGTTCTTGAGCTTTGAATTTATTAATGCTAGCTTGATACTGAGCATTTTGATTTTGGTATTGATTGAGTTGGTTTCGATAATTTTGGTAATTTTGTCTATGTTTTTGGCAAATGGGATATTGTTTTCCAAGTTGTTGACTATATTGATTGTAATATGCATCTAATTGTTGTGCATATACATTTTGTATGTCTCGATAGTTGCTGAGTCTTGTTTGATAAAGTTCTAATTCTGTTTTATAGCGAAGTTGATCAGGTTGAAATTCTTGGAGTTGTTTGCCATATTTTTCCATCAAAACTTTATTATATGCTGCATCAATGAGTTCCCACATATCGCCTAAGTAGAGTTTCATATCTACTTGTGCATATCGATCATTGGGATAATCTCTATAGGCAACTTCTTGTTGTCCTTTGATCATAGCATCTACTTTTGTGCTAATTCGATCATTGGTTGTTAAGAAGTTTTCTACAGAAGTATTACTTTGAAGATGTACACCCATTGCGTTTTCTGCTAAGACTCTGTAAGCATCCACTTGTGCTGCTCTACGAGCTAATAATTTAGCTTGTGCTAAGTTTTTATCTCGGGGATAAGAACCAGTTCCTGTTGCTGTAATTGTTTTTTTCGCCCATTCTGGTACAAATCGTTTAGGTGGAGCTGGCACGCCATTTTCATCTAATTCTGGTGCTTGATAAATAATTGCTGGTGGTGCTGGTGGTGCTGGGATGAGTGCCATTTCAGCTTCTTCAGTGTATTGTCTTTCCATGCTCTTGTATTGATTTTTATATTGTTGAAATTCTTGTTCTTGTGCGAGCATATTTTGACGATACTGTCTGAGTTGTTCTTGGTATGTGTCGTATTGTCGTTGTTGAGCAAGTGTTTTTTGTTTTGCTTGATTGAGTTCTTCTCTATATTTATTGGTGAGAGGATAGTTTGTTGCTAGACTTCCAGAATATTGATTGTAGTAAGCTTGTAATTGTTGTTGATATTTTTGGTATCCTTCTTTATAGCTTGCGAGTTGTTTTTCATACATTTCATATTCTGTTTTGTATCGTAGTTGATCTGGTTGAAAATCTTCAAGTTTACGTCCATATTCTTGGACAAGAACTTTATTGTATTCTGCGTCGATGATCTCCCACATATCTCCCAGATAAAGTTTCATGGTAACTTGGTATGTTTGTCTATCTCTATAATCTTTAGCATCTACTTCCTGAGCACCACGAATGAAAACATCGTCAACTCTTGCTTTCAAAGTATCTCGTTTTGTTAAGAAATCTTGGACTGTAGTTTGTCCTTGGATATGAACTCCAACTGCACTTTCTGCAAGTAATCTATAAGCATCGACTTGTGCTGCACGTTTGGCCATTGCCATGGCTTGTCCAATTTCTAAATCTTTACGATATACGCCTGTACCTGTAGCTTTGATTTCTTTTTTTGCCCATTCTGGTACAAATCTCTCTGGTGGTCTAGGTGCAGAAAGTTTTCCATCTAAGCTGGGAACTGAAAAATATAAATCAGGCATTGCAGGAGGAGCGGGAACAAGAGCTGCTTTTGCTTCGTTGTTGTATTGATTGTATTGTTTTTGAAATTCTGCCATTTGTTGGTTGAATTTTGCTACTTGTTCATCTTTGAATTTTTTGTAGTCTCTGAATTTTTTTGCAGCTTCGTTATATGCTCTAGCAAGTTCTTTTGCTTCAGCAGTATATTTTTGTACAAGTGCATTATATTTTCTTGGTACACTATGATCCACTGCTAATTTGACTCTATTTTTTACTTGATAATCTTGTAAGTCTTTGATATATGTTTCGTATTTTTGTTTATATTCTGCTAAATTGGCTTTATAATAGTCCAATTCATTATTGTAACGTTTTTGATCTGGCTGGAATTCTTGCAATTCTTTACCATATTTTTCTATGAGAACTTTGTTATATTCAGCATCAATGATTTCCCACATATAGCCTAAATATAACTTCATATCTACTTCCATATATCGTTTAGCATCATTTTCACGAACTGCAACTTCTTCAGCACCACGAATGAAAACATCATTTACTCTTGCTTTGAGTTCATCTCGTTCTGCAAGGAAATTTTTCACATCTGTGACACTATCAAGATGTACACCCATTGCATTTTCAGCAAGCATTCTGTAAGCATCAACTTGTGCAGCACGTTTAGCTAATGCTCTAGCTTGTGCTAGATCTTTATCAGGATTATATGCACCAGTTCCCGTTGCTATAATGTCTTTTTGAGCCCATTCAGGTACAAATCTTTGAGGAACTTTGGGAGGTGCTGGTACGCCAAAAGGATCTGGGATAGAAATATCAATAGTAGGAGGATTATGTGGTCCTTCCATTAAAGCAGCTTCAGCTTCAGTGGAATATAATCCATGGAGTCTTTTGTATTCAGCTTGGTATTGATCAAATCTATTTTTATAGTTTTGATAATCTCGTTGATATGCTGTCATATCTGCAGCATATTTTTCATATACGCCAAGATAATTGCGAACTTCTGCTAAATATTTTTCATATTTTGCTTGGTTTTCACGGCTAATAGGAAAATCCATGCTGAGTTCTTTTTCATATTGATTGTGGTAGTTTTCCAATTCTTGATTATAATTTTTTGCTTTAGCAAATTTTGCATTTAATTGTTGCATATAAGCATCAAATTCAGCTTGGTATTGTGTTGCTGGTTGATACGAAGCCATGCTTTGTCCAGCTTGTTCTAGAAGTTCTTTATTATAGCGAGCATCAATAATTTCCCACATGTCGCCTAAATAAAGTTTCATAGTAACTTCAAAAATACCTTCTTCTGGTTTTTCATTTTCTTTTTCAACACTGGCACCACGTAAAAAACAAGCATCTAATCGAGCAGTGATAAGATCTTCATCAGCTACAAAATCTTTTATAGTAGTACTGCCTTGAAGTTTTACACCTAATGCATTTTCACCTAATACTCTATAAGCATCGACTTGTGCAGCACGACGAGCCATAGCACGAGCTTGTCCTTCAAACATATCTTCAGGATATACACCAGTTCCTGTGGCATAAATTTCTTTTTTGGCCCATTCTGGAACAAAACGTTCGGGAATACGAGGCATTTCTGGAAGTTGTGGTTTACGAGGACCGCCAAAATCATACTCTGGTGGTGTAGGAGGTGCTGGAAATTGAGGAGCAACAGGAGCTTGAGGAACAGTTGGTCCAACAACTACTTGATCATTTGATGTGTCTCCAGAAGGTGTATCGCTTTGAGAACCATTATTATACGACCAATCATCTTGACCTTGATTTTGATTTTGACTATCATCAAAGATTACATTAGAATCTTTATTATAATCATAATCATTTTGGCTATTATCAGTAGGAACTACAGGAGGATCAGTAGGAATACGATCATAAGGGTTTTCACCGCCGGAACTAGGATAAGTTGCTCTTGAAGTAATATATCTTGCAGGAGGTGCACCTACGCCTGTTGCATATACAATATCACCTGGGAAATATTTACGTATATTATCAAAACTTTGAGGTTGAAATCGAGGATCACTACCTCTGTATTGAGATTGAGCAATAGAAGCAAGTTGACGAATCAAAGCATCTACTTTAATAAATGCAGTTACTTCAGCCAAACCATCAGTACGATATACAACTTGAGATTCAAACTGTACACCACGAACAATTCCATTAAAAGAAGCAGTAATTCTATCACTTTGGCAAATGAAATCACGCACTTCAGTTTTAGAATCTAGTTTGACACCATACATTGTTTCGCCCATATTTCTTTGTGCATCTACTTGGGCAGCACGGCGAGCCATCATTTTTCCTTGTGGTGTAACATAGCGCCATAAATCTTCTCCACCTATATATCTAGATGGATCTTTTGCCATAGCACCATAGCCAACAGCTTCAAATTTTCGAGCACTATTATTTTGAACTTGGTTCAATTGACTGGCTGACATATTTCCAATTTTTGCCAATCCATTGATCACATCTTCTAAATAAAGAACAAGCTTAATTTCCACTGTTCCATCATTATAAATCTTTGGCTTACCTTCTTCATGTGCACCCTGCAACATAGAAGAAAATTGAGCGTTAATTTCATCATTACCAGTGACAAAATCTTGCACTGTTGTTTTTGATGTTACATAAACACCTTGAATCGATTCGCCTAATTGGCGCATAGCATCCACACGAGCAGCTCTTACTGCGGCCACAATCATGCGAGCCTCATCAATACGAGCTACTGGATCAAATGCCTGCGCATATAGAGTGCTTATTGCTAATAGGCACAATAATACAGGCAATAGTTTTTTCATTATAAAAACTCCTTTTATCAAAAATTACAATAATTTTCTATGTATCAGTTTTTGATTTTTCTATAGATATTATGACATATAAAACAAAAATAACAAAAAAAATTTAAAAATATTTTATCTATCATCTCTAAAATTAGAGATCAAAATCGTTGTATACTACAATAAAAATAGGTTATATAATACAATATCTTTTTTTTTATATGTCATAATCAATGTTTTTTTCATTGTGTTTGTATATTAAAAATGGAATATTTATAGAGGTTGTACTATACAGTATCTTTTTTGTATGTCATAATCAATGTTTTTTTCATTGTGTTTATATATTAAAAACGGCACATTACAGAAGTTGTAATGGTCGTTTTTGAACAAGATATGCATAGTTACAATTTTTAGACTGCTACAACAGCTTCTATTTCTACATCTGCACCACAAGGTAGAGCAACGACTTGAACACAAGCTCTTGCAGGTTTAGAATCATTAAAGTAGTGTGCATAGATTTCATTGAATTGGGAGAATTTTTTCATGTCTGTTAAAAAAATATTGACTTTTACAACATTATTAAGTGTGCTTTCACTTGCTTCTATAACTGCTTTTAAGTTTTCCAAAGCTTGTTTACATTGTTGTTGAAAGTCGCTAGATTGAGGTTGTTTTGTTTCTGGGTTGATGTTAGGAAGTTGACCAGAAATGAAAACTAAGTTATTAATTTTAATAGCTTGAGAATATGGTCCAATAGGAGCAGGAGCTTTTTCTGTGAATATGATTTTTCTTGTCATATTTTTTTCCTTTTTTATTTTTTAATATATGGTTTACATGCTTCATACACTTGTTCTGGAGTAATACTAAGCATACATTTATGATCTGTAGGACATTTTTTTAAATGACAGGGAGCACAAGGTAGATGATTATCAATGATCGTTGTTTTTTCTAAATTATTGTTTGTATATCTTTGATCTGTTGGACCAAAAATAACGACAAGTGGCGTGTCTAAAGCTACTGCATAATGGCGTGTTCCAGTATCGTTTGTAACTAATAAGTTGCATCTTTTGATAAGTGGCTTTAAAACATCTAACCCTGGATTGTCAGGATACGTGGGAATTATAGTCGCTTCTGTATTGTCGAGTATGTTTTGTGCTAATTCTTCCTCACCAGGCCCTGTAAATAATAAAATTTTTACATCATGATTCCTTTGTAATAAATTTGCTAGTTGTGCAAAATAATGAGGAGGCCAACATTTGGAGGCACCAAATTTTGCTCCTGGATTGAGTCCAATGACTGTATCAGATGCTTGTATATTGTATTTTTTAAGTAATTCGTCTGCTTTTTTTTGTGTTTCTGGTGTAATATGTAATGTTGGCTTTATAGGCGTATGAATGGGAATCTGTAAATATTTACAAATTCCTAAATAATAATCTACCATAGGAATAGGTAAATATTTTTTCTCGGCCTTAATAGGTGATGGTCCGCCAGTTAATAAAAAAGATCGTGCGTCTCGTTTGTACCCATATATATTTTTTATGCCTGCTAAGCGTAGAAAGAGTAGGGAACGCATAGAATTTGTTAATAAAATAGTGAGGTCAGGTTGGATTTTTCGAACTGTTGTATGGAATGCTTTCCAACCTTGATATGTTTTATCATCGCATGGAATAATGTTTGTAATCCATGGGTTTCCATGTAATATGTTTTGTGCATAAGGACGTACAAGTGTATAAATTTTTGCTTCTGGATATGCATAATGCAAGGTTTCTATTACTGGAGTTGCCATAACAACATCGCCTACCCAATTGGGAAGACGAACTAATATTTTTTTTGGAGTTTTTTGCATTTTTTCTTATTTTTTTACTATTCAATGATTTTTTTGATTATTATAGTATCATAAATTTTTGTTATCGAAGAGTTGTAAACAATACAAATTATTATTGTGATAACCTGCAAAAATGTTTTCTGTATTCCATTGAATGCCATGAATATCAATGGGATGAAATGCAATGAAGTTGCCATCTTCTTTGAAACATATTGCTGTAATTCTAGGTTGTATCATAGCATAATAAGGAATTGGCGATAAAAGTGTATTGGCTTGTATAAAACCATCTAAACTTATGTAGGATACATTCGTGTCAATATCCCAGACATCAGAACGTCCATCGATTGTGGTAGAGGCTAGTAGGCTTCCATCTGGATTGTATGATAAACTTGTGATTTCACGAGAATGGGTGTCAATCGTATTCATGATTGTTTTTTTGAGTAAATCCCAAATATATATACATCCATTGCGAGCTCCCACAGCAATGATCTGTTCTTTAGGATGAAATGCTAAAGAAATAAGACCTACTTGATTTTCATATGTTTCTAGAAGATAGCAGTCTTCTACATCCCATATTCTCAAGGTTTTATCCCTAGATACACTCGCAAGTTTCGTTCCATCAGGACTATACTGTACTTGTTGAATCGGGAGATGATGACCAGTAAGGGCTGGTAGTGCTTCTTTGTTTTTTATATCCCAAAAAATAATTGTATTATCATCTGCACCAGTTGCTATTTGTGATTTTGTGGGATGATAAGAGACAGTACGAATGGAATTTTTATGACCTTGGAAAGTATTTTGTAATTTTCCTGTTGCAACTTCCCAAAGTTTTAATGTCATGTCTTTAGAAACACTAGCTAAAAATTTTCCATCTGGACTAAACCTAACTTGTGTAATTGTATCTGTATGCCCTACATTAGGATACAATAAACTAGGTGCTGTTAAATCCCAAATTAATGTTGTTTTTTCAGTGGGACTCATTGTGACAAGCTTTTTTGCATCATTGGAGTAATAGGCTTGTATTGTGTTTGATATAGGAGGAAAGTATGTTTGAATATTTTGTCCGGTGTTTATATCCCAAACTTTAATTGTATTGTCTAAAGAAGAAGTAATGATTTGATTAGGATGCACAGGATGGTATGCAATGCTGTATATTCGTTCTTTATGACCTTGGATAGTATGCAAACATTTTCCTGTTCCTGTATCCCAAATTTTAATTGTTTTATCTAGAGAAGTAGAAGCAAGTTGTTTTGAATCTAAACTAAACGCTAAACTTTCAATTACATGTTGGTGACCACGACAAGATACATGATATTTTGCACTTTCAGCATGCCATAAATATAGGATATGATCGGCGGATGCAGATGCAATATATTTACCATTAGGACTATGTGCTAATGCTAGAGGAGTTTTGTCATGGCGTTCTAGAACATATAGACAAAAATTTGTTTCTACATCCCAAATTCGTATTTTTGTATCTGTTGTACTAGAAATGATTCGTTTCCCGTCAGGACTGAAAATAATGGCCTTTACAGTAGTTCCTCGTTCTCCTGCCATGGTTTGAATAAGTTTTCCTGTTTGTATTTCCCATAATCGAATGATTCCATCATCTGTACCAGTGACAATAATTGTGGACATGGGATTAAAGGCTAAGCAATGAATATTATTACGTTGTATAAATAATTTAACAAGTTTTCCTGTTTCTATATCCCAAATGCGCAGAGTTTTGTCATTCCCAGCAGTAGCAATGTAGCGACCATCAGGGCTGATTTGCATTGCATTGATTTTTTTTGTATGGCGTTGAATAGTATGTATAATTGGCTTGTCAAATCGGTCATAAATAGAAGGAAACCATAGTGTTTTTATCCATGGGCGCAAATTTCCTTTTTCTAATTGCCATTGTTTAGCTAAATCACTTAGAGGATGAGTGGGTGCATTCCAAGGTGCATTCGGATCTTGTGTATCTATGTATTGTTTTATTTCTGGAGCATCATGCCAATATAAGGGATTCCATAAAAATGAAAAAAATTGATTAGGATATTCTGTTAATATATCCATATTTTGGGCTACTATTTCTTCTATATAAGGAATGACAGTGCCTTTAATAGTTTGATCATGATAAATAGTTGTTGTATCACTAGGAATGGGATATTTTCGTAGATGTTGTAATAATTCTGGTAATTTTTTATTTTTTGCAATTTTTTCTAAATATTCAATATTGATTAAATTTGATAAAATTGTTTGGTATTGATTGTCGTTGGCTTGGTGGTATAAAATTGATGGAATATTTTGAGACTCAAATTTTTGTAAATATTCTGCAATTTCTTGATGGTATGTCTTAATATGTTTTTGAATATGCTGTTGCCAAGTAGGGTGTAAATAATACAAATTTTCTTTATATCGTTGAATATAAGGGCTAGTATCCTCTTTTAATGCTTTCCATTGTTTTTCTGGTAAATCTAACATAGATTGGACAGTTTGTTCGGAAATATAGGGCATTGTATTGACAAGACCAAAATATTTATAAACAACTTCTTGGGTATGAATGGTACTCAATTGGCTTAAAATATGAGTGAAAAGTTGATCGTGAGAATAAGGCAGTTGATCGATAGTTGTATGGTTTTGTTTCAATATTGCTAAAGCATATTGTAGATATAATTGATTTCCTTGTGCTTTTTGGATCAGTATATCCATTTGTTCGGAATCTAAATTAGTATATTTTTTTTGAAGATTGTTGATATGTTCTTGTTCAATGATAGGATCCAAATCATATGTAGTTACACTATTTCGTTGTTGCCACTCTTCCCATTGTGATGTGATATTAGAAGAAAGAATAACGCGAACATTTAAAGGAAAACTTCCTGATAACCAATTTAAATCAGAAGTATACATCTGATCAATGCCATCTATTAATAAAATAATGTGTTGGTTTAGATGTTCTAAGATTTCATAAATCTGTGTTTTTTGTATTTCTATATCTTGAGACAAGGGGAACTCAAGCATTTGTTTCTTCTGGAGTTGAAATTCAATGGATTTAAATAGATGATCAATTCCTAACATAGGAGTAGTCATAGCAGAAAAATATAGTAAACAAGGAATATTTTGTGTTAATAAATTACGTGAAAATTCTGCTAATAATGCAGTTTTCCCAGCTCCAGGTTGAGATAAAATACAAAAATAATTAGGAAGTTCATATGTCATGACAAAATTTTCAAGTTCAAACAAATCACCTTTTCGCCCTATGAAATTTTTTGTATGTTGTTGAATGATAGATTTTAATAATTCATCTATATTTCCCAAAATATAACTCCTAATTATGACACTATTCAGTTCGCCAATTTGGTTTACGTTGAAAGAATGTCTGTCTAATATTGTGTTCTTTTGAATGTTGTTTAAACCAATCAGAAGGGCTATTTTTATAATATGCCACTTCTGTACGCCATGGATGTTTATTTGTAATTTTTATTTTATTAATATCTGGTAAAGGGTATGGAGAAGGTAAATATATTTTCCATTTTTCATTTTCTTTATGGAGTAATAAGGCGACTTCTAAATCTTCTGCTTGGATAGTAACTTTAGCTGTGTTAGGATTTTGAGCATATTCTGGTGCTGGATTTTGTATATCTTTAATTTTAGCCCCTAATATAAGGCTAAAAAAATTACCAGCAAATGACCAACCGATTTTTAAATCAGACAGTTTAACTTGACTTGTTATATTATCAGAAAGACAATAATAAAAAGCTTCTGAATCATTATATGCAACTGTTTTTTTAGCAAAATCAAATGTATCTTGTGGTGTGACCAAGAGAGAATATTGCTCTGGAGCGATATGACTCGAAGCACAACTCACAAGTATCATTGCTACAATGAAAAATAGAACTTTTATATATTTCATTATATATTCCTAATGTTTTTTAAATCTATTTAAATTATGACCACCATCAGGATTTGTAAGTAAAGATCCGACTAAAGGACGCTCCTTTTTTTCTGCTACTGGACTTGGATTTACACTAGGAGCTATAACTTGTTTCTTTTTTTCTTTAGGAAGATTAAGATATGTATTTATATTTTCCTCTGGTGCTGGTAGATATGTTTCAAAAGACTCGTCTTCTTCATATAAATCTATCTCTATTTCTTGTTTCTTAGCAACTGGCACAGATACACTTTCTTCTTCATCTGCTGTAGGCAGTGGAAAATCATCAGAAGTATCATCATCTCTAGAAACTATATTTTTCTCTTTTGCACCATCTAAAGTTTCATCTACTTTTATTTCTTTTGCTTCTGAAGTATAGATATGGCCTGCACCTAAATAATCTTCATCATCCAATACAGAAGCATGTTTACTTTCATCTACAGATTTTGCTTTCTTCTGTTCTGTTTCTTGTGATTTTACATTATAATCTACAATAGCATTGCATGAAATAAAATCTTCCATTTTATCTATCTGTTCTTGGTTTGCTTGTGCAATTTTTTCTTGCACTTCTTGGTATTTTTTGTCAATAGTATCTTCATCTTGATAAGAAAATTTTTTAAATCGTTCTTCTTTGTCCATAAATTCTTGTTGTTTTACCATAGCAGACGCATTGATTGTGGTATCGCGCATAGGTGACAAAGAAACAGAGTCAATGGTATTGTATTGTTTATGAATTTTTTTAGGTACTTCATTAGAAAGAGGTATTGTATCAGAAATGACTGTAGGTTCTTCATAATGGGGAACTGGGGCAGATGGAGCTGGTTTTTGTGAGGAAATTACATCTTTTGTGTACGTCATTTTAGGAGGTAATGTAAAGGATACAAATTTTGGTTCTTCTATTTTTTCTTGTTTGCTTTCTTTTGCAGAAAGTAAGCTATCCTCTTGTTTATGTCGTCCTGTAAGTGCTGCTACTAAACAAATACAACTAAATCCTACGACAATTTCATATAAATAATAAGGTTGTAAATATTGCAAATACATTGAGATATGTTGATTTACTATATTTGCTATCGATATATTAGGTATAAGAACAAAGAGAAGTTTAGGAGTACTAATCATAAATTGAGCAATACTTAAAATACAAAGAATAGTAGCACCTAAAATCCCCCAAAACATTTTTTGATATTTTGTAATTCTAGATAGACAAAATAGTATACACCATCCCCAGAGGAAAATAATAAGAATATCTAAAAAAATATGGACATATATCTGGAATATATTACTCATTAGCATGATTGTTCTCCTAGATAATTATTATGTTCTTAATTAGTAGTTTTATTGAATTAAGTCTTTTGTGATTGTATGTATAAAATTATTTTTGTCAAGAAAAAATTATAGTCCAGTACTACCGAATCCTTGGCGATTTGTTGTTTGTATGTCTTCGCTAATTTCTTGCCATTGTGCCTTCTCTATAGGTAAAAATATACCTTGAGCAATGCGTTGTCCTCGGTATATAGAAACTGCATTTTTTGTATAATTATAGACTTGGAGTTGAATTTCATCTTGTGGTCCGCAAAAATCTTGATCAATAACCCCTGCAGTAAAAAGAAGACCTTTTCCTGCTGTACTGGATCGATCTTTAATAACAAGTACATAGCCTTTCGGCACTTGTATTATGAGGTTGCTGGGAATGCGACCGAGGCTTTGAGGAGGGATAGTTATATCTATACGTGCATATATATCAAATGCCACAGAACCAGGAGTTTGATATGTAGGCAATGGTAATGTTTCATCAATCCGTTTGATTTTAATTTGCATGGAATTATTTATTCCCCTTTGGTGTAGAATATTTATTCCCCTAATAAAATGAATATAATAGCTTTTTGAATATATGATATCTTTTCTTTTCAAAACTAGCTAAAATCTCATATTTAGGCCATTCTGCAAGAGTGTTCCTATGTTTTATAACAGATCCTTTTTAAAAAATAAAATTTAAAATTTTAAAAAGCGTAACTCTATATTCTTTAGAGTTATTTCTTGCATTTTACAAAAATTAATAGTATGATAACTATTATATTTCAAGATAACAAAATATGCAATATTCATTTTCAATTTGAGGAAAAATTCTTTGTAAAAAAAATATCTGTATAGATTTTAGGAGCAAAAGCAGTGAGCCAAGAACTTAAACCTAAAGAAGATATGCAGTTGGGGCATTATACTTTAACAGTTAAATTAGCGGATGGCGTATTTAGTGAAACATGGCTAGCCGAACATATGTATTTAGAAGGCAAAGAAACATGCATGAAAATTTTTACGAATGATAAGTTCATCTTAGCATTAGAAAAACAAAAATTTTTACGAGTTTTACGAGAACCACTGTATTTGCCCTATATTGACGATTTCGATCCTAAAGCAACTTTTCCTTATCTTGCACAAGAAGTTGTAAAAGGGCGTAGTTTACGACAAATGATTCGTGAACGAAAACAGCTAACAATTGAGACAACATATAGCATTATGAAAAATGTCCTAATTGCATTAGGAAAATTGCATCAATCAAATATTCCTCATTTAGATTTACGTCCTGAACATATTATTATTGATCCACAAGGCAACATAAAATTGCTAGATTATGAATTAGGACAAGTCATCACTTCCACTATTGCTGAATATTACAAAGAATTTTCCACTAAAGGCACACCCTTACCCAAAAGTGTTATGCGTTCTTTACTTTATAAATCAAAGCAACATCGTGCAGGTATAGAGCGTAGTACAAGAGCAGATATTTTTTCCTTAGGTATCATCTTTTTTGAAATGCTCACTGGCACATATCCAACAAAAAAAGCAGAACTTCCCAGCATTTTAGTTCCTGAAGTAGGTGAAAAAGCAGATCAAATTTTTAGTGGATGTTGTAATCGTGCAGAAGATTATTATGTTACATGCGAAGAAATTTTAAAAGACGTAGAAGAAGATTTACGAGAATCACGAGCTACTCAAAAACCAGGACTTTTTTTAATTCAAACTGATACTGCCTTTGTTTCCATTTCTACACTTGTCGAAAATAAAAACTACGTGGATGGAAAAAATATAAGCCTATTATCAAAAAATATAGAAGAAATCATGAAGAAGAATTTAAAATTCTATGCATTTGACTTAAAAAACATAGAATATCTCAATTCTAGTGCCATTGGATTTTTAGCTCATTTTCATGATAGAGTACAAAACGCAGGTGGTACCACAGTATTTTTCCACGTAGATCGAAAAGTAATTACCATTTTAGGTGCTTTAGGGCTTGAAAAAGTTTTTCATATTGTTCCTACAGCTCAAGAAGCGGAATCTTATCTTTTATCTAAAAGAAATTAAGGGTAAGTTCATGGAAAAATCAAGCTATTGTTCTTTTTTGCAAGATAAAGTTTTTGTAATTCTCCCAGACGGAAATATTGCAACAGAAAAATACATTATCAGTCAATTTAAAAAAACTGTAAAAAAGATATCTGATGAAGAAATTCTTCTATATAATTTAAACTTTGATGAATATAATGGGAAAAATTTACAAGAAAAAATCAAAAATTTTTTAAAAAAAGTAGTGGCTGATATTCCTCAAATTTTAAACATGTCTTGTGATGAAAATAAACTTAAAAAATTAATAGAATATGATGCCAAAGGAAAGCCAATTGTAAAATATACAAGATATTTTGATCAAGTTTCTTATAATGACTCTTTACAAAAACGTCAAGAAGAATGGCAACAAGCTTTTCAAAAACAAGAACAAGAATTCAAACAGCAATTTCAAGAACGAGAACTAGAAATTCAAAAATTAGAACAACAATTACAAACAAGCATAACTTTTTTCAATGAAGTACTTGTTTCCTACCAAGAATCGATGAATAATATTAAAAAATATACAGAAGAAGCTAATGCTTGTGCAATCGCAACTATGGACTTTTTTAAAAAATCTTCTATCATCCAAGCAACAAAGACAACGAAAAAATCAACAAAAACAACGAAAAAAGCAAAAACAACGACTAAAAAAACAGAAAAAAAAGAAATAGGGAAAAAAGAAATAGAGTTAAAAGTAGCAGAACAAAAAATAAAAATAGCAGAGCCCTCAAAAGACATTGCAGAAGCCATGAAATGTATTGAAAATGCATATTTTAAAATAGTAGAACAAACAGGAGTTTCTGGACTTTTTATTTGGGAATTGAGAGAAAAGACAAAGCTAGAAAAAGAAATTTTTGACAAAGCCATCTCTCAGTTGAGATTGTCCAAAAAATTTGCACTTATGAATGGCGAACCTATCTATGAAAAGGGGTCAGAAAACAATTACTACGACGCAGAAAATAAAAAATGGTTCAACTACATCATGTACATAAATAGATCTTTTCAAGGAGGTATATGATGTACTATAGTGATGAGGAATTATGGGAATATGCAAAACAACAAAAAATGGATCCATTTGGACATCGATATGACAGTGATTTAGATTATAAGACATTCCCCATAGTAGAATCCATTCATCAATTTGTGTTGCAAAATTTATTGAATCTATTATATTCTATGGATCAAAATCCACAAAAAATAGGACAATTAGTGCTTGTCATAGGAATGATTGGTTCAGGTAAAACAGCGTTGATCAAACGTGTTATGCAAAAAGTGCAAGAACAACAACCAGCCATTCCATTATATATCGTTCCTTTTAAGTATCCAGAAAGTGCTTTTCGTCATCTTGTGCGCGAAATGATGACAAAGCTTTTAGAAAGGGAGCAAAATCAACAAAGTCCTTTAGAAAATTTTGTCTATGAACTTTATAAAAAATATTCTAGCTTGCCAGAATTTCCCACACAACAAGATATGTTAGAAAATACAAAAAATTGGCAAACATATTTAGAACTAGAAAATATTCCAGAAATTCAAGAACAAATCAAAATCAATATATCTTGCAATTACTTACCAGCTGATATTTTAGACATGATCCTTGCCTTAATCTATCCTGAAAAATATCGTGATATTCACTCTTGGTTTACAGGAAGAGGAATTAGTAGAAAAACATTAGAATCTATTGTAGATGATTTTATTGGTAGAAATTATTCTCATATGTTTTCTGAAGATGTGGACGATCATGCTGCTGAAGAACGAGCAATCAGTATATTAAAAGGATTAGGGCAACTTTTTTTTCATTATAAAACTTTAATTCTATGTTTTGATCAAATTGAAAATTACTTAGATTTAGATAAAACAGAAGAAAAAAAAACTCATTTTGCAGAAATTTTAAAAACTATAGTAACAGAAAATGTTGTAAATATCATTGGAATCATTGTAGCACGCCAAGATAAGTATGAAAAAACCTTATTACCTTATCTTCGTAGTGATGTTAAAGATAGAATTCATGGTATAAAAGACAATAGAAATGAACAATATACTTTATTGCCATGTACGAAAGAACAAGGATTGCAATTAATTGATAGCCGATTGCAATTTTTATTTCAAGATTTAACAGAAAAACAACGAAAATTTTTCAGCCCTTTCCACCAAGACGAAGAACCTTGGATACAATTTTGGAAACATGAAGAAACGCCTCGCATTATATTAGAAAAAGCTAGTGAATATTTCAAAAAAAAAATCGGGTTAGACACTCTTTCAAAAGAAGATTTTTTTGCAGAATACATTCAGTCTCTTCAAAAAAAATATAAAGCTACATACATCGACCAAAATACAGACGAATTTGAAGAAAAGGCAGAACATATTCTTTTTGACCAATGGCAAGATGGGATATATCACTTTTTAAATTCACCAACAGTGCAAAAAAATTTAAATATTCAAGATATGCAGACCGATTTCTATCAAGCTGGGAAATGCAAACTTAATTTTACTATGCAAGACCAAAAAATTGGCTTACTTTTATTATCTGCTAAACGTTGTCAAGGGAAAGGCATGACTAGCCCATTAGACAATGTTTTGTCTGATTTCAAACAAAAAAACATTACAAAAAGTCTTAATTTACGTCCACAAGGTTGGTCAAATATAGGTGAAATTGCAAAAGAAAAATGCTTAGAATTAAAAACATATGGAAGCATATTTCAATAAGAAACTCAAAAAAGTGTGGAAGAATGGGGATTTGTTTCTTATATACTCAATGATCTAACCAATGAAGAACCAACATGGTTTCAAGAAAATGGACAGGAAATTGCCATCACTCATGAAGAATATTTCCAATATATTATAGATCTCCAAAAACTAAATATGTTTCCCAATCCTTTTTTGCATTTTCGACAAACATTAGACAATTTATTATCATTAAATACGTCGAATACGTTGAATATAACTTCAGAAAATATATCTGAAATAACGTCCGAGAGTGCATTAGAGACAACAATCTATACAACCCCTAAGAATATGTCTGATGTAATGCCAGAAAAAAAAGTGAAGAAAAAAGCACAGCCAAAAACAAAAGCACAGCTAGAACTCCTAAAAAAGAAAGATTATAGTGTCACAGATATTATCAACATGTTCCATCAAGAAACTGATTGCCAAAATAAAACAAAAGAAAGTTTTAAAAATGAAAGTGATATTTGTGATTTAGGAACATTTATACATGACATTATATCAGAATTTTTATTACGTTGTAGCGAAGATCATGTGTTTCACCAACTTCTACAATCAGCAACATGTTCTATTGAAAAAATAAATGAACATATTTATACACAATATTTTTTAATGATCAGAGAAAACATTGCAAATAGTAAAAAACAGATATTGCGAAATGCTATTTTTCAATTTGCAACATGGTTTTATGATAGTTTTTGGGATATGATCAAAGAATCTCACGACATAAAAAATACATTGCAATCTGTATTTATTGGAACAGAAGAAACTCTCACTGCAGAATTAAAGCTAAATCAAAATTTAATAGGACGTTACGATGCTTTAATTTATAATCCTCATACAGAACAATATCATATTATTGATTTTAAAGTTATGAGCTACAAAGAAAATAATATTCAACATATTCAACAAATTTCTTTATATGCTTGGCTTATAAAAAAATGTAAAAACATTCTTATACAAAGTGGCAGTATATTATATTTAGGATCAACCTATGGAATTCGACATGTTTCTGTAGAAGAAATCGATGAAAATCTTCGAATATTAGAATGTCAAATATTTTCTGAGAATATAGGGCTTGAAAATGTTTTTACACAATCAGAAACAAAAAACAACGTACAATCAGAAATTACAAATCAAGATACAACATTTGAAATAGACGATGATATAGCCTTGGAAATAGACGATGATATAGAATTTGAAATAGACGATGATATAGCATTAACACCAGAAACAAAAGCACAGCTAGAATTCCAAGAAAAGAAAGATTATAGTGTCATAGATATTATAAATATGTTTCATCAAGAAACATATTGCCAAAATGAAACAAAAGAAAGTTCTCAAAATGAAAGCGAAGTTTGTGATTTAGGAACATTTATACATGACATTATATCAGAATTTTTATTACGTTG
>ERZ795052.497-NODE-497-length-59653-cov-14.677338_pt1 | contig 59653 bp, 84 predicted proteins | sample MGYA00375136_ERZ795052 | MGnify/ENA primary metagenome ERZ795052 (study PRJEB30181, sample SAMN05720156) | activated sludge metagenome | isolation source: Anaerobic digester | place: Japan | collected 2015-05-26 ... | reverse complement strand
CAAAGCAGCCAAGAAAGCTCCCAATAATCGTAATAAGACTTGGTTTAGCATCTTTTATTTTTTCCTCACAAACCTTATCTTTTTGTTTCATGAGAGTTTCCGTCTTATTTAGTGTATCAGAACAAGCCTCAAATTTCTTTTCGGTTTCTGATATAATTTTTTCCTGTGTTTCTATTTTACTATTTAGTTCAATATTCTTTTGTTCTTGTATATTCAACTCTTTTTCAATTATTTTACAGTTACTCAAATCAACAACAATCTTAGCAGCATCTTTTTGTTGAAAACATACCATTGGACCAGTAGCATAAGAAACACCGCTTAATAAAAATACTAATAACACTATAATTATTGACTTCATTTACAAGACCCCCATATTTGATTTAGCCATTGGTATATTTGTATCATTATATCTATGTCTTTCTGCAAAACTCTGCATGCTCTTACCTAAAAATGCAGCACCATTTGCAAAACTATATGCTTCAACAACACCACTTGGTATGTTTACAAGGTTTCCCTGATATATTGACATAACTATCCAAGCACCCCATAATGTTAGATTTGAAATTAATATAGAGAATACAAAAGCAAATCTCATTATAGATGGGGTGTTATTGTCACGACTAAGTAAACCCATAAATAAATTCATGCTAAAAACTCCTTAACATCATTTGCTACTAATCTCAATCTGTTAAACCATCCACGTCTGAATATCTCTTGACTTGGATCGCTTGATATAATCTTATTATAGAATATCTCTCTTTCTTTTAGCATACCATCAATTAGTAGCTCTGGATTAATTTTATTGACATATGACATTGTGTTGGGTCCGAGTAACCCATCTACATCTATTTTATTTCTAGTGAATCTATTGATGGCTCTTTGTAATATCCTGACAGCATTCTTAGGCCCGCTATTAACAGCAAAATCAAACATTAAAAAATCAACACCAGATGGAAATTCATCAAGTTTCAATCTATCCCAATAGTAAGCCTTATATATTGGAGATACTTTATCATATGTATTAAGTAATTTTATATCATTAACAGTAACTTCACCATCACCATCAAAATCACCATATCCATATTCATTGTAGTATCTCTGTAGTGTAGAGAGAGTTATTCCAAGATTAGTAGGCCCACCCGAATCTAATGGATGATTAGTATAACCGCCTTCATATTTTAATATATTTTCCAATGCTTGATAGAAATTTTCTTCCATAGTCATCTCCCATTTTTATTTATAAATAATAATAAAAATATTAAAGGATTTTGCTCTATGAGATATTTATTAGAAAAGGTTAGTAAAAAAGAGATTGATGAAGCATTGAAAAATCCAAATGTTAGAATAGGTGTTGAATTTGAGTTTTATATCAAAGTGCCAGAATACACTGAAATTGATGATGAAGATCACTTCCGTAAGAAATTTTTCAAAAATATCCTTGTTAAAAAATATAACATACCTACTCATTGGGAATATAAGGAAGAACCTACATTAAATAGTGGAATTGGGGTTCCTATAGAAATTGCTACAACTCCTATGAATATTGACGTGTTTATGAATGTTGTTCCCAAGATGTTTGATGCCATAGACAAATACGGTATAACAAATAATGAATGCGGTTTTCACGTGAATATAAGTTTGAGCAATGTTCAAAATTTACACAATACATTAGACATTGTTAAACTTGTCTTATTTACTGATGAAGAATATATCTATAAAGCTTTTGATGTTAGAAGAAATAATACATATGCTCGGTCTATGAAAGATATGATGTTTGTTGATCGTATGGATATGATGTTAGAAGATTTGATCGATAAAAGAAAACTTGAAAATATATATCATGTCAGTCATACTAATGCTATAAATCATGAACATATAAAGAATGAACATTATATTGAATTTAGATATATTGGTGGCTATGACTATCATAAAAAATGGAATGATATCCGCAGAATTGTAGCACATTATATTCATAATTTAGTTGTTGCTTGTGATCCTGAATATAAGCGTAAAGAATATATGTTGAAAATGCATAGAATAATGGAACGTGTATTTACAATAGCTAAAAATATATATCGTAATCTTCTCATAGATTACGGTAAAGATGTCAGTAATTTGAAAAACATTGATAAAATGCCTGAAAATGTTGGATTTTATGAATATCAGATAGCAGCAAAAATAGCTATAAAATGGTTAGAAGATGTAAATATGATAAAAATTAAACCGGAGAAACAAAGAAAAATTATGATAAAAACGGAAAATAAGGAGATCGAGAGAAATATGGTTGAATTTTTAACTGAGAAAGTTCTGAAACGTGATATAGATAGTGCTTTGAAAAACCAAAATGTTCGCATTGGTTGTGAATTTGAGTTTGTTTTGCCTGAATTTGACAAGAAATATGGGAAGGCTGCACAGATTTGGGTGGAATGGGACAATTACATGCAAAGACTTGATGCATGGGAATCATCTACTGAAGAATATGAAAATGCTGGTGAAGAGGAAGGGATTGATCCACCAGATATTCCAAAATGGGCTGAAGAGATTGGATATGAGCCTGGAGATGATATTCCTGAACCATATGAATTGTTTGATGATATACCAAAACTTGATATAAAGAAATTCTTTAACATAGTTGTTAAGGAATTTTTACCCTTGGAAAAACTACCATTTAATGATTATATCATTAGTAGTGATAATGAAACAAAATCAACATCAAAATGGGTAATAAAACCAGATGCAACAATAGGACCATCAGGTATTGAAGTTGTAAGTCCAATACTTACCATTGATCAGTTTCTTGATATCTGCCCTAAAATGTTTAATTTTATTGAAAAATATGGTGTCACAACAGATAGCTGTGGATTTCATATCTCAATTAGTCTAAAGAACGTTCCAAACTTATCAAAAACATTAGATGTTGTCAAGATGGCATTATTCTTAGATGAGGAATATATCTATAAATTCTTTAAGAAGCGTCGTGATAATGATTATGCACGGTCAGCACACAAATCTATTAAGGTTGGACTAACCAAAGAAGATATTGAAGAGTTCATAAGAGATAATATAGACGTGACAAAACTAAGAAAAGCAATTCCAAATACACACTTTGAAGCAATTAACATAGAACATTTAAATGCTTCACCTAATAAGCAGTATATTGAATTTAGATATATTGGTAGCGGTGATTATCACAAAAAGTGGAACCTTATTAAGAAAATAGTAGCTCATTATATATGGGCTTTGTGTATTGGCAGTGATCCAGAATTTAAGAAAAAGGAATATATGTTGAAACTTAATAGATTGATGTTAAAATTTGACCTATTTACAAAATTGAAGAGGCTTGATACTTTAGAAAAAGAAAATAAACAAGATACCCCAGAGTATAATTTCATATTGAACCAAGTTAAAAAGATTGTTAGCATGGGGATCAATGCTAATGATATTAGTAAAGTAATGGAGGAAAACAATGCCAAAGTGTAGTAAATGTTATAGTATTCTACCACCACAATTTTTTGACGAGATGCCAAATGGTGATAAGTTATGTAAATTTTGTATTGACAATATAAAACAAATAGAGTATGGCAATAACAAAATTGCTACTAAGGAAGAAATCATAAAAGAATATGAAATATTTCTTAAAATGATATTGGAAAAGAATGAAATTATCAAGAATGCTGTAAAAGGTGATTTTACAAATATCCCAGAAAAATTGCTTTAATATATGGCCATCCTACTAAATGCTGATTATTCTCCTCTTGGTTTAATCAGCCTAAAGAAGGCATTAAAACTAATATCAAAAGGCAAAGTTGAAGTAGTAAAGGCAACCGATAAGATTATCAATACAGTAAAAAAGAGATTTGTTGTTCCTCTTGTTCTTAGATTGATAAAACTTGTAAGGTTGTTATATGGAAAGAGAGTGCCTTTCTCAAAACGAAACTTATCAATTTTATATAATAATACGTGTGCCTATTGTGGAAAAAGAGGCGGTGATATGACAATAGATCATATTATACCCAAGTCAAGAGGTGGGAAGACTGATTTCTCCAATGTAGTTTTATCATGCATGAAATGTAATAAAATTAAGGGAAACAGATTACCACATGAAGCTAATATGACATTCAAATATAGGGTTGTTACGCCCACCATCAATGAGTTCTTTCAGATTCAAATAAAAAATCTTGGAATTTACAATACCTTAAAAGAATTGGGGATTATATAAAATGTTGCAGCCTATAAAGAAACCAGGGAAGGTTGCCATGATGTCTTATTGTGGTGATCTACAGGGAGTTGGAACGATAAGAATTATTTATCCAACACTATTATTAAATCATCTTAGAATTCCGGGCTATCAATTTCAGGCAAGTTATGGTATTCATTACATAAATGATCCAATGTTCTATAAGAATTTTACTTTCGTTCAGTTTCAGCGTGCTGCTACAGATCCACACCTTGAAATGGTGCGACATTTCAAGAAAGTGATTAGAAATAACACAAAAACACCAGTAATATATGAGATAGATGATCTATTGTTTGATATTCCAGAATGGAATTATGCAAGTTCATTCTATGCCAAATATAGAAAAACAATAGAATCTATCATGAGTGAAGTTGATGGTATTATAGTTTCAACGGAATTTTTGAAAGAACAGTATAGTAAATTCAACGTAAAGGTAGCTGTTATACCAAATCATCTACCAAAATTTGTTTGGGGTGATATTGTTCCTCAACATACTATTGAGAAAAAAGGTAAGGTTAGGATTGTATGGGCTGGATCAGAGAATCATTTTGCTAACAAGAATCTCATAGATAAAGGAATACGAGGTGGTGATTTTGGACCTGGACTAATTCATTTTATCAAATTAACGGTAGATCAGTATGATTGGATTATTTGTGGTGGATATCCTGATGAGCTATCTCATTTGAAGAATAATGGTATAAAATACTATGGATGGCGTAACATTTTTGAATATCCATCTTTTATTAAATCATTACAACCTGATATAATGATAGCTCCTCTACAGAATAATGATTTTAATAGGGCAAAATCCAATCTCAAGATGCTTGAAGCCGTTGCTGTTGGTGCTGCTGGGATCTATAGCAACGTGGAACCTTACAAGGGAGCTATGATGCTCGCAAATACAGATGAAGAGATGGTTGAAATGATCTATCAGGCAGCTAAAGATACTGATTTGCGAAGAAAGATATTTGAGCATGATTTACAAGTTGTTGATGAAGTGTTATACTGGGAAAAAAATGAGAATTTACAGAAGTATATAGAAACATATTTGAGATTTTTTAATAGGTGCCTTGATGTTGACAGTTGAAGATGTATATATAATGTTTAGGAGAGCACAGGCCCGAGCCTACAATAGGCCTTATCGTTTACCTAAAGACTTTAATCAATGGTTGGCTCGATCTAAGAGTAATATTCGAGAAAATCTTGAAACTATAACTAAATTTTTCAACACGAAGTGGCAAAATATAAATCCAGAAGACTATTTTTCCATTGGATTTTCATTGTGGAAAAAGTTTAGTTATCATCAATTCTTAAATCCTCTTATTATTAGGGCCTACGTCGAACGAGATAAACTTAAAAAGAGAACAACTATAGGATGTAAAGCTGATATACTACGAAGTTTGAAATTCATCAAGAATACTTATGGTGATATATCATTGAAGGAATATTCAAATATATGGGATGGTAAAATAAGACAACCGGTTACTGATTTTCTGAAGAATAAAATAGGTAAGTATATTATTGCCTATATGATAAACAAGAAATATCTCATACTTGAAGATAATGAAAGAGGGTTGTTATCTATTATTGTAAATAATTATCGTAACATATTATCAGAAATGGAAGATATTATGGAAAAAATTGATGAGACCATAAAACATAGTGGTAAAAAACTATGGAAGGATGATGAAACAACAAGTGAGGGGGTGAGTGCTAAGGAATTTTTGAAGTCAAATGAGTATCCACAGGTAATTAAAGAGAAATACAAATTGGAAAATTTGAATGAAGATGTTAAGATTGATAGGTGATATTGTTCAGCTGGAAGATGATGAAGCTCTAATCTACTTTCCTTCTATCGACAAAACCGCAAAGATAAATGTAAAAGATTATCCAGAACTTGAACAGTATATTATACCGGGAATAAGAATTGTATATGAAGAGAAAAAATTGAAAATACCGATATTAGAATGGATGAAAAAAGAAAAAATAAAACTAATTGAAAGTAAGGAGGAAAATAACAATGTCTAAATGGATTAACAAAGATCTTTTTAAGAATTACGTCGAAGAGAAGGAGAAGGAAGAGGAGCGCACTACTACACGGCGAATTGATAGGGTGTGGCCTACTCCTGAAGTCGGAACAGTAGATAAACCCAAGGTGTATGAGGGTAGGTTCCTTCCTGATCCCAAGGGTAATTTTACTAAGAAGTATTTTTATCATGGTTTTAAGGTAGGTGATAAATTTTACAATTTCCTGTGTGAGAAAACTTATGATATGAGTAATTTCTGCCCATTCTGCACGGCTACTCAGAAGCTATATATGGGTAATGATAACGACAAAAAGGCTGCCTATAACTACAAGCGTAAGGTTAGGAATGTAGTTAATTGGTATATTGTGAAAGATCCTCGTGATGCTGAAAGGAGGGATGAGGATAAGCTTGAGGGTAAGGTTAGGATTTATGAGTTTCCCGACAAGATTGATTCAAAGATCAAGGCTGAAATTACTGATAGGCAGAATGGTCTTGGAGCTGCTATCTTTGATCCGGGTCCCGATGGTTTTAACTTTATTTTGAAGGCTAAGTCAACTAAGAAGGATGCTTATGGTAAGGTATGGCCGGACTATGCTGATAGCACTTTTGCACGTAAGTCCTATCCGCTTGGAAAGACTGATGAAGAAATCAATAAAATCATGAAGTCAACTTATGATCTTGATGAACATATCAATAGGATGCGTATTTCCGATGAAGATATGATGAAGATTCTCAAGACTGAAATGCTGTGGGAGCTTGTTGAAGAAGAATGGAACAAGTATAAATCCAAGACTCCCAGGAAGGTAGCTGTTGAGGCAAAGCAGGAATCTGAAGATGATGTGCCTTGGGAAGTAGCAGATAGTAATGGGAACAATCAACCCGAAGAGGATTCTAATGAAGATGATTTGGATGAACTCCTCAAGGAAATTGATAGTATGAAGTAACAATATAGGCCCAGAGTCTAGAGCTCTGGGCCTATCTATTTTCATTTTTTTCAGCTCATTGAACGAAACATTAAAATTTTTTAATCCATCTCTGTTAAAATCCCCGATTTTTCAACGCTTTTACGTTGGTACGCTTTTTGAATATATAATAAGGCAAATAAAATCGGAGGTGTGATACCATGAAGAAAATTAAGACAATCCTAACAACAGTAATTGGAGTAACCTTAATAACCGCTGGATTTGCAGGTGCTGAAGTATCTCTCGCTAACAATCTCCAAACATTTCCATATTTTCATTTCGGTTCTTTGATCGTAGCTGGAATCATTATTAGTGGGTTAAAATTCAAATTCGATAAAATGTCTCATGGAGAAGCTATTTGTTCCTTTGCTCTTTATGCTCTGTTAATTAGTCTCTTTACAGAACCAGTTGTTATGACTATCAAAAATCTCATTGGATGATGATATGTTAATAGTATCGTATAAAATAGACCGAGACGAAAAGAAGAGTTTCTATCAAAAATACAGTAAAGTTCTAACTATAAGTGCCTGGGGAATTGTAATAGTTACTCTTACAGTTAGTATGGCTCTGATTGGCTTATGGCTGGATGGTTTATTCAAAACTCAACCTTACTTTATGGTGGGATTACTGATTCTGGCAAATATTACAACATTATATCGACTCTACTTAGAATCTAAAAAGAAATAAAATTATTCCCCTGTATATTATATATAAATAAATAATAATATACAGGGGAATGTTTATGCGTTTATCACAATACCTATCTGAAAGCAGAAGCGTAGAAATATCTTATGATGAAGCATTAAAATTCTTTATACAAAATTTTGTGGATGAGAGCACTATTCTATATAGAGGAATATATCGGGAAACAGACACACATGGCATCTATATTGTAGACCCATCAAAACACACTCGTGTTTCAAAAGATCTCGTAAATAACTATTATACATTACTTATCGATAATTTGCCTTCTTGGAAAGAATATCCAAAGAGAAGTAAATCAGTAATATGCACAACATGTTTTAATACAGCATGTATCTTTGGTTCACCATATTTTGTGATTCCAGAAAAACATGCTAAACTTGGCATATGTAGAGATAGTGATTTTTGGCTCAGCTTTCCAAAATTGGGTGGTTCTATCAAACATCTAAACACTTTTCTAAACTTACTCTTCAACTTACATGAAGAAATGTTTGAAAAACCGGAAAATTATAAGGAAATTATATATAATCTTAATACTTTTGATGAAAATGTTAAACAAATATCAGAATATAAGTTAGAAACGTTGAAAATACCATTCTTATATGAGTTTGCTAAAAAGTTTATAGATGAAACTTTAGTTAAGGGAAAGAAAGCCATTGATGTATTAAATAATGTATTAAATCCAAAAGATAATGGATTTTCCCTGAAAACTTATGATAATTTAAGAATTACGAGAGTTGTGGAGATTTGGACAGATAGTAGATCATTGGTTGTTTCACCTAATATATTTGAAGAATTATATGGAGATATGGTAAAATGAGACTAAATCAGTATTTGCTTAAACAGATTGATAAATTATCACGTAGAAGAAGCAAAGAAATAATTGATATGGATGAAATGCGTATGTTCTTTCACAAAAATTATGTTGAAAAAGATACATTGATATATCGTGGGATTGAAGATGTCTCTGATAGAGCTGTTTATTTTGTTAAACCAAAAGAACATACGAGAGTATCTAGAAATACCGCTAATTACTATACTTTACTAATTGACAATTCTCCGAGATGGTCAAAATATCCAAAAAGAAGTAAATCTATTATTTGTTCTACATCTCGTGAAACTGCAGATCTCTATGGTAAAGTATTTGTAGTTATTCCAAAGAAAGGATCAAGTATAGGAATATGTCCTGATAATGACATTTGGGCATCATTTTCAAAAATTGATCTTGCGAATTTTGGATATGTATTAAATGATATCTTTAATAATACACCAAATTGTATTAAAAATCCCAATACAATCCATGAGTTGTTAAAGAATTTTGAAATTTTTGATAATTACATTAAAAACATTAGTAATAATTGGAGTGAATTAGATAAATTTATAAAGATAGATAAAACTATAAACTCCAATTTTGTATCTAGTTTAATCGATGCAATCCTTGATGAAAATATGAAAACTATTGATTTTATTGAAGATACATTAGATCCTGAAAAAAATGGTTTTGGATTGTCTAAAGCTGGGTCATTTAGAATACATGGAGATTACGAAGTTTGGACTGATGGAGAATCAATGTTAATTCCATTAGCCCTATATAAAAGATTTGTGTATTATGACATATGAAATTTTATCAATATCTTATAGAATCGAGAAGTAATGTTATTGATGAGAAACAAGCAATAGATTTTCTCGAAAAAAATTATGAAGTGAATGATACAAAAATTTATAGGGGAAATAATGCTCTTTCCTATGATAAAATTTATATCATTGATCCTAAAAATTTTAATAGGAAATCTAAAAATACCGCTAATTACTATACTTTACTAATTGACAATTCTCCGAGATGGTCAAAATATCCAAAAAGAAGTAAATCTATTATTTGTTCAACAGACTATCATGATTCAGGATTCTATGGTAAGGTTTTTTTAGTCATTCCAGAGATAGGGTCAAAAATTGGTATTTGTCCCAAAAGTGATATATGGGATAGTTTCGTCAATATTAGGGACTTAAATAAATTTAATAATATGCTAGGTAGATTGTTTGAATTAGACAAACGCATGAATCAATTACCAAAAACCCATACACAATTATTGAGAAATTTCAAGATATTAGATGATATATTTGCTGAGCAAGACAATCTTGTTTCATTTCTTTCTATAAAAATCAGTAGATATATAATGTCATTAGATTTCATCGAGACTTTTAGTGCATATGTACAGAATCTTAAACTAACAACACTTGAAGCTCTTGAAAAGATACTCGACCCAAATATCAATGGATTTGAGATTGCTACTGCTGGAAATTTTAATGTTGATGACTGCCGTGAAGTTTGGACTGATGGAGTCTCAATTCTTATGTCAAGAGAAATGTTCAATAAGTTGATGAGGTAATAAAAATGAGACTAAAAAACTATCTATTAGAAGATGGACGAAGTCAATCAATAAATAAAGAAAAGGCATTGAAAATGTTGAGTAGTAGTAGTTACAAATTCTCACTTAAAGGAACGCCTATGTATCGTGGCTTGCCATCATATAAGGGAGATTTTCTAATTGTTTCGCCAGCCAATTTTGAACGTGTATCACGCAATACAGATAATTATTATACTCTTTTAATGGATAATCTTCCCCAGTGGAGAGAATATCCTAAAAGATCGAAAAGTATTATTTGTTCTACATCTTATGAAATTGCACAAGAGTATAGTGGTGAAGAAAATAGTTTATATGTAGTCATACCCAAAGTAGGGTCAAAGATAGGCGTATGTTCTGATGCTGATATTTGGAATAGTTTTGCTGCATTTGATAGTCTTATCTCGTTTAATAACATAATAAATCACTTATTAAAATTGGCAGATAAGTATATTACATATATTGACGACATTTATGATTTGCGTGATCTTTTCATGCATTATGATGATGTTGTTAATGAGTTACATGGGATGTATGAAGAATTAGAGCCCGAAGAACTTAATAATACTAATATATCTGATTTTATTCTGAATTATATGGAAGATTATTTACTTTTTAGTCGTGAAATATATAAAAGCAGTTGTGAATACGAAACACTTTCAAAATTATGTAAGCATTATAGTAAAGGTGGTAAAACATTAGACTTTTTCGCTGAATTACTGGATCCAGATGAAAATGGATTTGAACTTGAAATAGCTGGTAATCATAAGCTTCCTTATAATCGAGAAGTTTGGACTGATGGTACTTCAATTTTGATAGAATCAGAGGTATTTGATAATTTAGAAGAATGATAGGAAAAGAGAAATGCGATTAAAAAACTATCTTATATTAGAAGAAGGGAGAAGCCAAGTAATAACTAAAGAAGAAGCATTGGCAATGTTAAATAGTAATGAGTATAAACCATCACTTAAAGGAACGCCTATGTATCGTGGCTTACCATCCTATAAAGGTGATTTTTTAATTATTTCGCCATCTAAATTTATGCGTAAATCAAGAAATACTTTTAACTATTACACTCTCTTAATGGATAATCTACCCCAATGGAGAGAATATCCTAAAAGGTCAAAAAGTATTATATGCACTACATCTATAGATATAGCTCATAGATATAGTGATAAAGAGTGTAGTTTATATGTAGTTATACCTAAAGTTGGATCAAAGATAGGAGTGTGCCCGTATAGTGATATTTGGATGAGCTTTTATGAATTTGATACTCTTGTAGCATTTAATCACGTAATAAATCACTTATTATCTCTTACCGATATACGTTTTATAGATGATATTAACGATATATGGAGTCTTTTTACATATTATGATAATATGATTAGTAATTTACATCATTCTTATGCAGATCTTGATCCTAATGAGAAGAAAAAATATGATGGTGAGTCTGATTTTATATACAATACCATAAAGAAGTCTTTACTTTCTAATAAAGAAATAGAAGATGGAACTTGTGAATACGAAACACTTTCAAAATTATGTAAGCATTATAGTAAAGGCGGTAAAACATTAGACTTTTTCGCTGAATTACTGGATCCAGATGAAAATGGATTTATGCTCAAGAAAGCTGGTCATAAGCTTCCTGTTGATAATGAAGTTTGGACTGATGGCACTTCAATTTTGATAGCAAAAAAGATGTTTGACAATTTAACAAAATTATGGTAATATCTTTATTGAAGATTATCCCTATATAAATAAAAGGGGGATGTAAGACGATGACAAGATTTGAAAAATATATAAATGAAGAAGAAGCAGAACAGCTTCGTAAATGGGGTAAAACATTTGGTAAGAATCATGGTATAATGCCTGGTGAGAAGGGTTTCTTTGATCTCTGTGTAAAACACATGAAAGACAATATAGATGATCCAGAAAGCTATTGTGCCAGGGTGTTGGATGCTTATTATGGATCAACATATTGGAGAGGAAAAAATAAGACTAAAAAGGAAATAAAAAAGGATGTTAAAAAACATAAAAACTATCCAAAGGAGGAATGATGATGTTTGTATTAGACCCAGACAAGTCAGTTATGGTGGATCTTGATGGCGTTCTCCATCCATATTCTAAAGGATGGAATAATGGTGAGTTATATGATGAACCAGTAGAAGGGTCGAAGAGTTTTTTGGAGAGTCTTAAAAATAAAGGTTATCAAATAATTGTTTTTACAGCGCGATTTTGGAATAGAAATACTAAAGATTTGAATGATATGATTAAAGCCTGGCTTGAAAAATATGATCTACCTTATGATTATATAACAGGTAGGAAATTACCCTGTGTAGCGTATATAGATGATAGAGCAATACATTTTAATGGAAGCAACTGGAGTGAGGTATTAGAAAAGGTTGATAAATTATCCCAATATCAAGGTAGTGTTATCAATAAGGATATATGAATAGTAAAGCTAAAGGATCGGAAGCAGAAAGGAAAATATGTAAGTTTTTGTCAAAATGGCTTTCAGGAAGTGAAAAGCCATATCAGTTTTGGCGAACAAGTAATAGTGGTGCTACCTCATCAGTTGTAAAAGAAAATATTCATATGACAGGTGACATAACAGCTATAACACCAGATGCCAGATGGTTTACTGATTTATTTTCCATAGAGGTAAAAACTGGATATAAAGATGCAGAAACCTTTAAGATATTGAAAAAGGGAAAGCCATCGGATATTGAAAATTTTTGGCAACAATGTTGCAAAGATGCTAAACGGGCTAATAAATATCCTATGTTGATATTCAATAAGAAAAATTCATTAACTGTTGTAGGTATTGATAGAAAGTTGGAAGACTTCTTTCCTGACAAGGAATATAATCTAAAGTATGTTTCAATGAGATTTCATGGTGATAATGGTGAAAAATATCTTCCAGATCTTTATTTTTACAATTTTGATGAATTTTTTTACACAATAAAACCTGATGATATGAGGAAAATAAATGCCAAGACTTGATGTTGATGCTGATAAATTCGCTGATTATGTTGCCTGTTTTTTATTAGATAAACTTAGCAATATGAATGATGTTATACCAGGTAATGAAGATTTCAACGATCTTTGCATTATACTGAATAATAGGGGTCTTAGATCTGTATTATTGACATATTATATGCATATGAAACCCCAGCATCGAGTTGAATATCGTTTGATAAAAGATGTTTTCAGGCCCAAAGGTAGGGTAAACACTGCAGCCATTTATATTGAGAAACCAGTATTGAAAGTAGATACACCTAAAGAACGATCTTTATTGAGAAAAGTATTGGACGCTGGATTGTCAATAATAACTGGTAAAAAATAATTAGGAGAGTGGAAGAACAATGGGAGAAATGACAGGTGGTTTTTCACCAGAACAAGATGCAATGGTGGCAACGACAAAGGTATCTGACGGTCAGATTCCAACCGATGTTGATGGTATCTCAGCAAATGGGATTATGAATAATCTATATGTCTTTGATGTTGACCGCGATGACTTCTTCAATAATATGAAGGAAGATAGGAAGAGACAGAGGTTCAAATCCGATACCAATGTAGCCAAATATGCACGAGCAACAAAGTATAATAATCCATTCTATGTAAGATATAAGGACGAAGATGGAAAGGCTTACATTAGAAAGATAAAATAGGTTGACATTTCATTAAGATGATGATATAATCAAAGAAAAAATGTTGAGGTGTTTTTATGTCGCACTTTTCTCTTTTATGTATAGGTGATGGTTGGGAATCCAACTTAATGGATTACTGTGAGGTTTACCATCAAGGAGATTCTTCAGAGAGTATTAAGTTTAAATTTTATCCAGTAATTCCTGAAGAAAAAATCCAGATACGATTCGAAAAATGGAAAAAAAATAGTAATAATAATACCTACAATAATGCCCTTGAATGGGCGGAAAAGTATATGGGATTTGTGTTTCAAGATGGTATGTATGGGTATTATTACAATCCAAACGCAAAATGGGATTGGTATGCTATTGGTGGTAGGTGGCGTGGATATTTGAAGTTGAAACCTGGGAAAGTTGGTTTTCTTAGTCCCCCATACAGCTCAAATTGTAACGTTCCTGATGGATATTGTGATCAGGCTAAAAATGGTGATATTGATTGGGAAGGAATGAAGATAGACTCGTATAAGTCAGCTGAAAAAGATTGGGAATGGCTTACATCCGGTAGCGAAGAAGTAGATGGAGCGATTAAGTTCGCATATGATTTTAGTGATACAGATACAAAGGAATCGTATATTAAGCGAAGGTCATCGATAGCTACTTACGCTATATTGTATAATGGTAAATGGAGTGAGATGGAAGATTTTTATAGTTCTGAAGCATGGGATCGTTATTTTAACGAAATTATAGAGAGTTTACCCGATGATGAGTTGATCACCATTTTGGATTATCATATATGATAAAAACCGTTGTAATAATGGATCATTATGATGAAATGCCAGATTACGAATTGGAATATCTGATTGATAACTATTATGCTAAAAATATATTCTGCTTCCTCTCTGGCTATCTAATTTATCTTGCCGAATCAAATTATAATAAATGGAAATCAATTAAATATAATATGTAGAGGAGAATGTAACTGTGCGAATAATAGTGGATTTTAATAATTTAGCGGTAAGGCATTGGTGTATTCCCATCATTGAATCTGAAACTGATAAACCCAATGTTCAGTTATGGAAATTCAATGTCATTGAAAGTATCTACAGTATGATTTGCAAACATGATAATGTAACTGAAGTCATATTGGCTGTTGACAGCAAAGATAATTGGAGAAAATTGTATTGGCCTCGGTATAAAGAATCAAGAAAGTTAAAACGAGAAAAATCTAAGACAAATTGGCGTTTGTTCTATAATGAATTTGAAAAGTTTACTAAAGAAATAGCAGAATATCTACCATTCAAGGTCATAAAAGTTCATGGAGCGGAAGGTGATGATATTGCATCTATTCTCGCTACAAATGGATCGGAAGCGGTTATAGTATCTACAGATGAAGACTATGTTCAGTTGTCTGATAAGGTCCGTATTTACAATCCAGTAAAGGGTGATTATATCAAATGCGATGATGTAGAAAAATTCCTACAGATCAAGAGTCTTACCGGTCAGGCAAAGGATGATATTTTCAATATAAAAACGCCATTGAATCACCCTTTTGGTAAACGAAAGCCAGGCTTTGGTGAAATATCTGCTAAAAAAGTTATAGAATCGGGTTTGGAGCAATGGTTGAAGAAAGAGAATCTTGAAGAGAGATATAAGTTTAATAGGGTTTTAATAGATTTTTCTAAAATTCCTAATACCATTAAAAATAGAGTTATGAAGGCCTATAATCAATACAAGTTGGCCAACCCCGATAACATCTATAAATTTTTCCACAATAACAATTTCAGGTATTTTTTGGAAAATTACAATGCTGTTGAAGAAAAACTTATGAAGCTATACTAAAAGGAGGATCTATAGATGACTAAGTATGTACTGGTGAATGATAAGGAGCGTGTAAAATTTGAGAAAGAAAACTGGGTTCCTTTTGGTTATGGAAACAAGGAACATTGTATTATTTTAGATAATTTCCATCAAGCTCTTAGTTTGTGGCATCATATTGAAAATAATAAAAATTGGATTATTGAGAAATGGCATTCTGGTATTTCAGAAAGAGTATTTCCAGTAGAGAATCATCTTAATTGATGGAGGAAATTCTATGGATCTTAGTGATAATGCTCTGTCTATTTTTCAGACATTATATAGCATTAACGGTGAGAATGTAACAGAAACATTCAGACGTGTTGCCAAGGAATTTTCTAAAGGCAACAAAGAAATTGAAGATGAAGCATTTGAATTATTAGCAAGTAATACATGGCGTCCTAATACACCTGTTTTCTTTAATGCTGGCACAAAGAATAAGGTGTATAGTGCCTGTTATACAGTGTCTCTTGAAGATTCCATGGATTCAATTTATGACACTGTAAATGTTATACGAAAGATATTTCAACACGGGGCCGGTGTTGGCATTCCAGTCGGTAATTTGCGAGAAGCTGATGCTCCCATATTTGAGGGGGATCCTAATAAAATACCCATAGGTAGATCAAGTGGTGCCATTAGTTTTATGAAGCTATTTGATACTGTTGGTGCCACTACTAAATCAGGTGGTAGAACTAGAAGAGCTGCTATTCTTTGCTCAATGCCTGTCTGGCATCCTAATATACTTGAATTTATAAGATGTAAGGAAGTTGACGGCTCTTTGAGTAATATGAATATATCAGTATCCATTACTGATAAATTTATGCAGGCTCTTGAAGATGGCCATCCCTTTACGCTTCATACGCCTTATGATGGATCGGAACGTGGAAATATGGATCCACAAGTAATTTGGGATGAAATTGTAAAGATGAGTCATAAGACTGCCGATCCGGGAGTCTTATTTATTGATACAATTAACAGATATAATGTATTGAGAAAAAGAATGTTGATAGAGGTTACAAATCCATGTGGTGAACAGCCTCTTCTACCATATCTTGCATGCAACCTTTCATCTATAAATCTTGCTAAATTTGTAGTTAACGGTGAGTTTGATTTTGATCGATTCTATAAAGTGGCAAAAAGAGTTATGAGACTGATGGATAATCTTATTGATGTTATGGATTTTCCAGATGATAGATTCAAAATAAATGTATTGAAATATCGTCCTGTTGGAATTGGAATTATGGGACTGTCCGACACTTTATTCATGCTTGGATTGCCTTATGATAGTCCAGAAGGTAGAAAATTTGCATCGAAAATGATGTGCACTCTTACTACCGCTTGTATTGATGAGTCCAGTGAAATAGCTAAAGAGTGTGGCCCATTTGAAGATTGGGAATTTTTCAAAGAAGATGCAATTCCAATATATCGTGAGCTCACAAACAACAATGAAGAGGTTATGGCCAAGGTAATGAAGTATGGTGTAAGAAACTGTCAACATACCACTATTGCACCAACTGGGACAACAGCTATTTCAGCTGATGCATCCTACGGTATGGAACCTTGTTTTGGACTGATATTCACTAAGCATCTTATCAATGGAACTGTAATGAAAATCATAAATCCCGTGTTCAAGAAATATGAAAATGAGCCGTGGTTTACTGATGATATGATCGATAGAATCATTAAAAATAATGGATCATTAAAGGGTATTCGTGGTGTGCCCAAAAACATTCGTGAGGTATTTGTTGTAGCTCATGATATTAAAGCTCGTGACAGAATTGAAATGCAGGCTGCTTTACAGAAACATTGTTCATCAGGTATCTCATCTACTGTTAATCTACCTAAAGAGACAACATTAGATGAAATCTCAGATATATTCAAATTAGCATACAAACTTGGATTAAAGGGTATTACGATATATAGGGATGGATCAAAAAAATATCAACCTATTACATTTACAACACTTGAAAGACAACAGATTGATATACCTACGCCTGCTAAACCAATAAAACGCCCTAAGAAGATGCCAGCTACCAGTTATCAATTGAGCACTGGTAATGGTGATATTCTTGTAGAAGTAGCTACTCATAACGGCATGGTAATGCAGATAGTTATGAATATGGGCAAGTCTGGGCAGATTCTACATACATTACTTGAAGCTCTTGGAAGAAGTATGTCTATAGGACTTCAACATGGTGTCCCACTTAAAGCTTTTGTTAAAACATTTGAGGGGATTAATTCTGATAGACCTGTATGGTATAGGCTCGATGACAATGATAAGAAACCAACACAGATTTTATCAATTCCAGATGGATTAGCAAAACTACTAAAACGCTATTATATTGATAAAGATGATAATGCAGAAGAGCAGCAATTATCAGAATACGTAACAAATGAGAGAGAATTGTGTCCAAGATGCGGTAATTATAGTGTTGTGCTTATAGAAGGTTGTAGTGTCTGCACTTCCTGTCAAGAAACTAAGTGTGGTTAAAATTTTTCTTGATTTTTTTGCAAAAATATGTTATCTAATAAAAAATTGTTAAGGAGGTTAAGATCATGGGACCTATGAGTGGTGAAGAAATTGCACGTCATCTTGGAGTTACGAGGCAAAATGTATCTAATACTCTAAAGAGGGCAATGCGTAAGTTTTATCATAAGGTGTCTGAACTCGATAAGTCTTGGTCTCCATTTCAGATAGCTACCGTGATGGTTCAGATGTTTGGGGTCACAGCACCTAATGATATCAAGAAAATGTTTAATTTATTTCCGCCTGACATTCGCGGTAAAATAGAGGAGGATGCTAAGAGGTTCATTAGATGATAAGTCTTGAATTTGTGTATTCATACATCAATGAAAATCTGCAAAATGTAACAGTATCTAAGAATGGCACTCATTTTTTAGCGAGATGCCCTATATGCGGAGATTCTAAAAAGTCAAAGACAAAAAGACGATTTAATCTTGACTGGAACAATGGCAGTCCAATATACCACTGCTTTAATTGTGGTGACTCTGGAAATTTTATAGAACTCTATTCATTTATGGAGGGCATTACAGAAGCAGAAGCTAAAAAGAGATTATTTTCATTCGATATTGAGAGCTTGAAACAATCGCTTTCAAAGACACCAAAGAAAAATGGTAAAAAAGATGAAGTAAAATATGATAATTACAATTATATACTCGATGACTGTGTATCAAAAAATTCGCAAGCAGATGGCATATTAGAAAAACAATATCAACAACATCTAATAAAATTTATAAATGAAAGGAAGTTGCCCTTAGATGTTCCTGTTTATATTGCCTATAAGGGCGATTACGCTGGGCGCATCATCTTTCCAATTATTGAGAACAAAACTATCATATACTTTCAAGCAAGATCTCTTAACAAAAATACAGACCAGAAATACAAAAATCCAGGTGTTCCAAAGGGAAGCATCGTATACAATAAGGAAAACTTTGATAGATCAAAATATATCATTGTAACAGAGGGACTTATTGATGCCATCCATATTGGAACACAGGGAACAAGTGCTTTAGGTGCAGTTGTCCGTGATAGTTTCATCCAGGAACTCTATCGTTATACCGATAAAGGCGTTATTATTGCTATGGATAATGATAAAACAGGAATAAAGGAAACAATCAGAATATTAAATGAAAGTAAATTTTCTCCAAGATTACTATATTTTTTGATATTAAATAATAAATACTCTATTAGAAAAGATATCGGAGAACTCGCACAATTTGAACAAATTCCAAATATGTATGATTTTGTTGTTTCAAATTCCTATTCTAAATTTGAAGCTACACTACAACTAAAGATGAGGGGGTATTTATTAAATGAAAATTACTCAAATGGGAAAGGACTACGTAGTAATAAATGAGGATAATTTAGAAAGCCAAGAATTTTTGAGCATTCCAAGGATTCATATTATTAAACTACATTTTAGTAATCCAACAAAAGAGAAGATTGAACGAGTTATTTATCTTTATCCAAAAACAAATAGATTTGTAATAGAGGATAATATAAGGTTCTATAATGATCAACTCAAATATAGGATGAAAAAGTTTTATGTTGAGAATCCACAGAATGCTCATTTAATTAGCTTTTTCAGAAAAAATAATAAGATATTGGTGAATTTTAATAATTTGAATCCATATGAAAAAGAGTTTCTATTATCATATGATATTTTACAAGATTTATTGAAGAACGTGGAAGTTATTCAATTATATAAAGAAGATTACAATAAAATAAATAATCTATTAAAAGATTGGGATGGTAATGTAATAATTTCTGAATAAGGAGATATAGATATGTTTAAGATTTGGATTGAAGGAATTGTGAAGCCTTATTTGACAATGTGCTATTTTCTTATGGGATTTAATGGCAACAGTGACTATAAATATTTATATATTGACGGTAATAGGGGGTAATAGGTTATATGCCTATTTATGACTTCGAGTGTAAGAATTGTGGAAATACCAAAGAATATATAGTTAATAGTGATAGTAATGATGTAAAGTGCGAAAAATGTGGTTCTGCTATGATTCGACTGTTCCCTAATAAGATTGATTTTAGATTACTATATGATCCTAAAAAGGATCGTGTATCGTGGTCTTTTGATGGATATGCTACAACACAACGATATAGGGAATATGACAAACAAGCTAAACACAACATTTTTGTTCAACCAGGTGAGAAGGATACGGTGAAATAGTATGTCAATAGTAAAAGCATTAACAGCTACACAAATAGAAAAAGAAATAGTCAGGGGTATAAATGGTGAAGAGGTGCCTGACAATATTAGTAAAATTATTGGATATTTGCATAGTGTTGGTGTTGATGGTCCAGCACGACATATTGGCTCAAAAAAGTATAGTGTAACACCAGAATGGGCAGTGTATTCTAATAAAAAAAGTGCACCGAAGACAGATATTATCATTGGTGATAAAAAGATATCTGTAAAATCCAAAAACAATTTTCAGATAATGGATGCTAATAAGAATGAATTATTAGCTCTTTTCTATTGTTCTGCTAATAATACTGATATTCTTAAATCAAGACTCTCAAAAATTATAATTGATAGTATTGAAAAACTAACATATAATCAGATCTCTAATAGCACTGTTGGTAAGTCAAGAAAAGAAAACCTCATCATAAGAGAAGCAGATATTATACATAAAGAACTCAGAGAAAATATTGAACACGCTTTTGCCATCAATTTAATGTTTAAGAAAAATTTCATACAAGAAGTTTTGTGTGGTAGATATAAGTTTGGTTCTGATTCGGAAGCATCAGCTACCCATATATTACTTCTATCAGATGATGACATCATTTTTAGCCATATAAACAATAGAATTATCAATATGTTTATGAATAAAATTGATGTTGATGTATCATTCTCAAGTAGGCCTGTTAAAGGTATTGGATCTGCTGGTAAATATACTTATTGGTCTGTGGTTCGTATGATTGTTAATGATCTGTCTGAAAAATTATTGTTTGAACCAAAACGTATAAAAAATATAATAAATCATATTTTATCATTATTTGTATCTATTAAACATATACTATATTTCATAGGTCTAGAACCAGAAATATCTGTTACAGTTAAGCATTCGAGCTGAAATGAAATTATCAATAATAGTTAATAATATATTTGATGTTGGAGCATTAAAATATCAATTAGAACCAGGTGATACGATATATCAAGCGAATCTAATTCAATATACACCAAGAATCATACACAATTTAATAATCCGATCTAAATCATCTTTAATAGTAATAATTCATCCATTACTATCACGCGTTAATGATGATTTTCTGTATAGAGTAAGATGTATAATCAAGAGAGGAACATCTTTTCTGATAAGGGAAGATAATTTATTTTGTATTGTATTAAAACGAGATAATTATAAAAATTCGCTTTTAGATGTATCAGTTCACGGGACTTATAGTAATGTAATAGAACATTTTCAACATAGATATAATATAAGAGAGTATAATAATAATCACTATAGTAATATACCACCATCATTCAATGACTTCCCATTACCAAATTTACCCATCATTATAGTAGAACCAATCTTAAGAAAAAAACAAGTTATTGAGGAAAAACAAGTTATTGAGGAAAAACAAGTTATTGAGGAAAAACAAGTTATTGATAATATAGTTATTCCAAATCCAGTTATAGCTTATAATTTTGATGATATAATTTTAACGGAAATTGAAATTGGAGAGGAAGAAGATGAATAATCAATTTATTATTATTAGTTGTGGAAGGAATTGTGAAAAATTTGTAAAAAGTCATATGGAATCTATCAGAAAACAATCTTTTCAGAATTTCAAGCATATAATAGTTGATGATTGCTCTGATGATAATACCGTTAAAGAAGTTATGAAATACGGAACAGACAATGATATTTTATGTAGAAATAATAAAAGACAATACTGGATTAAAAATGCTATCAAATATCTAACACCTCATATCATTACAGGTGAGGAAATTGTTGTGATAGTTGATCTTGATGATTGGCTGCACACTACCAATGCATTAGAAATTGTCAATAACACCTACAATAATTTCAAAGAATGTTGGATGACCTACAGTAGAATGATGTATGCAAGTAATGGTGTTAATAGTAGTTGGATACCCCCATATAATCTTACTACATTCACAACATCAAATTTTAGAAAGGTTATCTGGTCATTCACACATCTTAGGACTTTCAAAGGTTTTTTATGGAAAGAGTTAAAAGATGAAGATTTGCGAGATGAAAATGGGGAGTATTTCAAATACGCTTATGATCAGGCAGTGTTATTACCCATGCTTGAAATGTCCGCACCAAATCATATTATTTTTATACCGAAGACACTATATGTATATAATGACATAAATCCAAATCAAGTTGAAAAGAATCACAGGAAAGAGCAAGAAAAAACATCGAGGTATATTAGGCAAAAAATACCATATCAGAGGTTGGATAGATGATTATTTTTTCATGCGGGAGAGATTGCCTTGGTAGCATAGAGAAGCATATTGACAGTATAAAAAATCAAACTTTTCAAGACTTTAAACATATAATTGTTGATGATGCAAGTTGTGATGATGCGTTATATAAAAAAATAATGAGTATTAAAGGTGATAATTGCATTGTTTATAGAAATATGTCAAATTTCGGATGGCTAAAAAATGCTGTCAATTATTTGTTGCCTAACATGTTATATGATGATGAAATTATTGTTATTGTCGATCTTGATGATTGGATGTATGATAAATATGTATTAGAATATATAAATGATCTATATAAAAAAGATAATAATTTACTACTAACATTTGGTTCTTATATAACATTGAACAAAGAAGTAATGCCGAATGCTACTGATGTAGAGACCACACTATCATCTTTAGATTTTAGGGTATCACCATGGGTATTTACACACCTAAAGACATTCAAAGCTATATTGTTCAAACTGATAAAAAATTCATCATTTAGAGATAATAAAGGCAAATATCTTATGAGCACATATGATCGTGCTATAATGTATCCAATGGTTGAAATGGCTGGTGTGGAGAGAATAAAATATATTGATAAAATTTTGTATGTATATAATACTTCAAATCCAAATAATGTATATAAAATAAACAGTAAGATGCAATCAGACAACAAAAAATACATTTCAGGTTTAGAACGATATGAAAAAATTGATGATAACTTATTGTGATGAAAAATATCTAAAATGGTATCCAGTATGGCTTAAATCTATAAAAATCTTTGAACCGGAAGCTGATACTATATTACATTTGATAAATCATAAAATGAAGAAAAATAGAACAATTATACACCATACAATATCTAGTTTAAATCCAGATGTTATTATTTGTCACAAGATAAAATTCTTCATAGAAACAATAGAAAAATATGATGCTGATATTTATATTTTGACAGACATAGATATGATGCTTAATAAGCCATTAGTAGAATTTGATAATGACGAAAATTGGGATATTGCAGGATTTTTAATCAGTGAAAATAAGGTTGCTGGTGGTATACTTGGAGCAAGAAAAACTGAAAAAGCTCTCATTTTTCTAAATGAATATAATAATTATCTAATAAAACCACCATATTTCTTCAACAAAGATCAACCAAGTCTTGCTATGTTTTACAATAAATATAATGGAAATTTAATCAAATGGAAGCAGCTCTCAAGAAAATATATTGATCATACTTGTAGTGATGATGCTTTTTTCTGGAGCGCACATAAGAGTTCTTTTGGTTCAAAAGAGCAAAGATTGGAAAAATTCATAAAGAGGTTAAAACAATATGAAGATATGTTCACTTATTCCAGTCAGGGGCGGCAGTAAAGGAATACCTGTAAAACCATTATTCACAATCAATGGTAAACCTATGATAAATTATGCCATTGAGGCATCACTTATGACTGATGTTATTGATGAGACATGGGTTTCAACAGAAAATAATAAGATAAAAAATCATGTTCAGAGTATTCCTAATGTTAAAATACTTGATAGACCGAGTAGTTTGGCTGATGATAGGGCTTCTATAGAAGATGTTATGATGCATTTTACTGATAATGTTAATTATGACATATTAGTGCTTATTCAATGCACAAGTCCGATGACAACAGCTCAAGACTTAAATGGTGCTATAAGTCAATTCAAAAGAAACATTTTGTTATATGATTCAGCAATGTCGGTGTGCTGGATGGAACAAAAGGATATTTTATTCTGGAAATTCGAAAAGAATACTGTAACACCAGTAAATTATAATCCAAAATCCAGGGGTATAAGACAAGAAAGGACTAATAGATATTTCATAGAAACAGGGGCATTTTATATTATCAAAAGAGATCAATTCCTCAAATCAAAGTGTAGAGTAGGTGATAAAGTAATGCCTATAGAAATGCCCTTCTGGCGATCTTTTGAAATTGATACCTTTGAAGATTTATACAGTATTGAGCGTCTTATGAAATAAGCTCTTGACATTTATAAAATTGTGATTATATTATGGTTGAATAAAAAACCAACAGGAGGTGCTCTATATGATTCCAATGAATATCCTTAATTTTCTTCTAGACGAACAAGATGTTGTTGATTATGTATGGTATCGAAATGATGATGGTGATGTTGTTTATGAATTTGCTGTTCCTGGATTTAAGAAGGAAGATATTACTGTGGATTTCTTAGATGGTGTTATTACAATAAAGGGGAAGCGTGATGTAAAAGATAGATATGTTGGGGTTAAGGAAATTTTCCGACGAATATATGTGCCAAAAGCTGAAGATGTAGAAGCAAATCTTAGTGATGGTGTTCTGAAAATTGTTATAAAACCCCAATCCAAAAACTACAAGAGAATTGAAATAAAGTAACACTTCTAATACAGCCCCCATATCATTAATGATATGGGGGCTGATCCTTCCCCTTCAAAAATTAACATTTACAAATATGCATTTATTTGATATAGTATAATTAAAGCCTGGATGGTGGAACTGGCAGACACAAGGGACTTAAAATCCCTCGATCATTTATGATTGTGTGGGTTCAACTCCCACTCCAGGCACCAATAATGTTATTACACAAAGAAAAGAAGGTAATTGTCTTATACGTTCGGTATAAGAGACAGCTCATCTGATGTTCGGGCAATGGAACCTATCAAGGGGATTCGAAAGCCATATCCTGAACGTACCAATGATGGTTAAAGAAGAGAGAGGAAGAATTACCTTCTTTTCTATTTCCTATTAGGAGGTTATATGACTAATAAGCAATTTTCAACAACAAACTCGGAATTTATTGAAGCATGTAAAGCAGTTGGACTACCGAAACATGTAGTAGTTGTTCACAGCCACAATAAAACAGAGAAAAAAGAAACAACAGAAATGGGTCTTGCCAGGCAGGCATCTAAATATAGAAATAAGAAGGGTCTTGCATATAAAACAAAATATAATTTACTATAAATAGTTATAAACACTGATTAATGGAAGAAATGGATAATACGAAAATATCCGTTGCTATGGCAAGCTATAATTGCCATAATTACATATCTGAAGCTATCATAAGTATAGTAAAACAAACATATAAAAACTGGGAAATAGTTGTTGTCATTGACGGTGGTGATGATGTTGATTCAACTATTGACATTGTAAAAAATCTTGCCAGACAATATAAAATCATTAGAAAAATAAAGTTATATACACACGATAAGAACTATGGATATGGTTCAGCCTTGAAAAATGCTATTGAAATGGGAACTGGTGAATTGGTTGCCATAGTGGATGCTGATGATGCTCTTTCAGATAATAGTGCATTCGAGATAATGGTAAACTATCATAAAATGTATCCAGATGCAAGTCTTATATATTCTGACTTTTATAAATGTGATAAAAACCTTAAAAATCCATCGTTACGTCGTTGCTCTGATATCCCTGATGGAAAGAGTTTTTTAGGATATTTCATTGGTGATAAATACTATTCTAGTGGATATATAGTATCACACTTAAAGGTGTTTAAGCGTAGATTCTATGATAAAACCATTGGACTTGATTACACTCTATTGAAAGCAGTAGATAAAGATCTGATATTGAAATTAGAAGAGGTAGGTCGCTTAATTCATATACCAATACCATTATACCTACATCGTAAAAATTATAGGTCAATATCTTCAACATTCAAACTTCAGGCACCATCATATAGAAAAGCAGTAATTGAAAGTAAAAATAGGATGTATAGTAATGCTATCGAAAGAAGAAAACTTAAAAATATTTGTTGATAATGGTCGCACTCATATCCTAACAGAAAGAATGATACCATTCATTGGAAATAATAGATTTTATTTTGAAAAACCTATAGGTTGTGATGTACAGTTATCATTTGTTAGAATAGGAGTAAATTCAAAACTACCAAAAGTCCAACGCATAGATGGTATATATTATGATAGTGATACAGACTTTAATCGGCGAAATGACTCTATAAGTAAATCACACCAAATAGCCGATGCTGTAATATATCAATCTAATTATAGTAAAATGTTATGTGAAAAATTATTATCTAAAAGAAGAACAAATAAAGCATTTGTAATATATAATGGTATTGATCCAGATTATACCTATGAACCAAAATCATCAATAAACATTATAGTTTTAGGTAAACATAGAAGACATAAAAGGCTCAAAGAAATAATTGATGTATTTCTTGCTTTTAATAGTATTGTAAATAACAGTTTTTTACATATATATGGTCTTCTTCATGACAATAAGCCAGTAGTTAATAAAAATATCATATATTATGGTATGGTGGATAGAAAAAATATTGATTTCAAGTCTTTTGATATGAGTATTCATTTGAGTAAAAGGGATTCATGTCCAAATAGTGTTGTGGAATGTATTGGACATGGTATCCCAGTAATAACTACTAATAACTGTGGTGGCGCAACAGAAATGTGCAAAATGACTGATGGTTGTATTATAGTAGATGGTGATGGTGATTATTATTCAACTAATCCTGTTCCACACTACAGGGATAGTTGGAATATTTTATCAAAAGATGTTTTTGATGGTATTGTAAATGCTATGTTGACAATATCTAAAAACAGACCCCGTGTTATCCTACCTGAACAACTTAATATAAGATATACCACAAAGAGATATTTGGAAGCATTGAAAAGTGTTATCTAAGCATGATAAGATAGTAAAATTTCATGCATCATCGTTTTTATCATGTCTTTATATTTCCTATCATCAATAAATCCAAATGGCAAATATCCACAAATTGTATATTTATCAAATAAACCATGTTCAAAGGGTTCTTCAAAACCATCAATAGTAACTATTGGATATTGATCTGGAATACTACCATACCAATCAACAGGATAGAGCCAGAAACCATCAGACCATTCAAATAAACCGATCTGAGATAAAATCTTCCTTGGAGCTTTACGAAGTGAATTGAAAAATCTTGTATCTTTAGGTGGCTTCAACATGCCATCTAAACGATTGAATTTAGCATATACTGATTTATCTATCATCTAATAAAAAGCCAAACGATCAGAAGTAGAATAAATAATAATGATAGTAAACCATTTATAATCCAATTTTGTTCTTTTCTAATCAATCTCATGTTTTATATATTCAGGATGCTCAATTTGTTTCAACATTTCACTAATAAAAATCTGCCATTCAGAAAGTTTGTGATTATGTCTTTGCTGAACTATGTTTCTCAATGTTTTATATGATAATTTTATAGCTCTTTTCTGTAAAAAAGATTCTGGTAATTCTCGTTTTAATTGTCTGAAGTCTTTATTTTTACGGAGATATTCTAATCGTTCAATCAATTCAATAGATATAGGGCCATCATCTGGAAGTTTTTCAAAATCACTATCAGAAAACGGATTTTTCATAATAGTATGCATGGTGCTTTCAGAACTCTTCGAAATTCCAATTCTGTAAGTATCCATTTGTGACCACCAGTATCTTGGAGCATCCACAATAACATTAATAGTGATTTGTTCTAGAAATTTGTTATGCCCACCATCTTTTGATGATAATTTTGCAGCAACCTTTCTTAAACGATCTTTCAATTCCTTATTATTTATATATTGATTATATGTCAAAGATGATGTTAAACCATAAGACAGACCAAGACCATATAATGCAAAATCATAACCCTCTTCGCCAACAACCTGAACAAACATATTCAATATTCCTCATGATTTATACTTTTTTCTCTTTTTCTATTATACACCTTCTTTGAAGGTATTATTTTAGGTGCTCTTTTACTAAGAGGTATTCGTATCAGTTTTCTAATAATAGCTTTGTCAATTATCGTTTTCATATATCGTATTTATATCATCGGAAGATTGAATTGTAAATTTACAATGTCAGCAATTTGATCTATAATAAAGAAAAACTGTGAAGAGGTATAATTATGAAAATTGACCTGACAATCGGTAGATCAGCAACAATCAATCTCGGTAATTTCAATTCGATGAAACCAACAATATCAATTACAATTCACGATATTGATGGGAACCTTGATGAAGCATATAACAAAATGAGTGAGATTGCCGATGCCTTGTTCCTTCTTGAGACTATCAATCTAGGTTCTGAAGTGGAAACTGCTATTAAAATTGGACCTGAAAGGTATATCGAGGAAATTAGTAAATATAAAGACGAAGCTATTAAGATTATTCGTTCATATGGAGTTGAAAAATGAGTAATATATGGACCTTTCGTAATGAGCCAAAAACTCTTGATGAAATGGTGTTGAATAAGACAACCCGTGAAAAGCTCTCAAAAGTGATGAAAGAACTTCCTAACATTATGTTGATAGGTCCTCCGGGCGTAGGTAAGGGGACGTTCGTAAACATTCTGCTAAACACTGTTAAACCTAATTATATCAAAATAAATTGTTCTGATGAAACCTCTATTGATAATGTAAGAACAAAGATAAAGAGTTTTGCTACAACACTTGGAACAACCCCGATAAAAATTGTGTATTGTAATGAAAATGATCATTTATCAATACCTGCACAGGCAATGCTTCGTGATCTTATGGAACAAGTTCATGAGATGACACGGTTTATTTTCGCATGTAATTACGAGCACAAAGTAATACCTGAATTAAAGAGTAGATGTCAGTTGATATATCTAAATTCCCCACCGGCTACTGATATATTTAACTTTTGTTTGAAAGTCCTTAAAAATGAAAATGTTAAGATAACAGATAAAAAATCATTAGTTGAATTGATAAAATTAAAGTATCCTGATATTAGGGGCATAATAAACACCCTGCAATTGAACGCTATTGATGGCAAAATTAGTGATATAAAGGTTTACAATGTAAATGATGTTTACCAGTCAATTCTTGAATCTATCTTGAAGAAGGATGCTAACCAGATAAGAGAAATACTGAGAAGCAATATGGTAGATTATTCCAGCCTATATAATTATCTATATGAAAATGTTGGTAAATTTAACAAGATCGGCGATGCGATAATACTAATAGGTGAATATCTATATAGAGATGGTTTTGTCTCAATAAAAGAGATAAACTTTATGTCTTTTGTTATGAGACTGATTAAGGAAAATATCGTATGAAAAATATATTCGACTATCTCAATTCATTCTTCTATAAGAAAGGCAACATATACGACAGTAATGATAAGATAAGTTCATATATGTTGTGTTTATGGTTAAGTCATGATCCACAACTTATAGAAATTGTCAATGATATGAATAACCACCTATTTACAACACCAGATGAACAAGTGTATAATTACTTCTATTATAAGATTCCAAAAGGCAGAAGATTTATAAAATGGACTAAGAAAAATTCAGAAAAGGTAGATACTTCGGATATAGAGACTAATTTTGAAATTTCTAAATTCGAAGCCAGTCATTATAGGAGGTTAAAAAATGTTAGCTAAAGTAGAGGGATTTAAGAATATTGTTAGGAAATCAACGTTGAATCTATCATTTGACTCAACACAGATGCTGTTTAATAATGAAAAAATTACTTCAAAAATGGTGTCTCGTGATTATTCAGCTGTTGTTATTCTTGATTTGCCCAATGATGTTTTCTCCAATGTAATGGGTGAGATGGAGTTCAATTTTGTTCAGCCAAATCAAAATTTGATGCCCTTCCTTAATCTATTTGATGATGAAGATGAGATTGAAATTATACCTAACGATAATTTCATCACTGTCAAGAAAGATAAACATAACGTTAGGATAATGTTATCTGTAAGTAAGGCTGTATCAACATTCAATCATTCCATCGTCAATATGAAGCCATTTGTTACACTACCCATTGATGATGATTTTATTGATTCTTACAACAAGATTAAGAAGATTGGGCCTAAATTTGGAAAAATTTATTTTAACGTTGAAGATGGTGTCCTATATATTGAGACAACAAATCGAGAAGAGGTATTTTCAAATAGCCTCAAACTGAAGATTACAGATGTAAACAGCCCTGATACGCAGCTTTGTTTTAACTATAAGAATTTTGTCAATGCAATGACACTAATTAACGGTAATCATAATGAGTTTGAATTGAAACTATTTACAGTAAATGTATCTGATAGTATGATGGGTGCAGTATCCATAGAAAATGGAGCCAAGGAACAATACTATCTGGCCTCCATAAAGGAGAATGTATAATGATAAAGAAGGCTTTGATATTTGGTGTAAATAAAGTTACTGATGATTTATGTGCCGTCTGGATTATATATCAGAAATTCAGAGGGGTGGATTTTTACAACGGTAATCCTATATTTCAAGCAACTAATGGTGTTATTCTACACAGTGCAAAATCACCAGCTATGTTTACCAATGATTATTATTATGTTCGTGGATATGACAAGGATGGTGATAATTATGGCTTCATCATAAAAGAGAAATATCTGCCAAGTCTTATTGAAGCTGTATCAGAATATAACAACACCGTTAAAAATGAGGATAATTCATATATAATTTTCTAATTATAGACTGACTCGTAGCGCAATTGGTAGAGCGCCAGCCTTTGAAGCTGGAGGTTGCTGGTTCGAATCCAGCCGGGTCAGCCATTTTTATGCCAGTATAAGGAGGAATTATGAATAAACACTATAGAATTGAGTATTTTGATGATATGTATAATGAATATGTTATCCATTCTTGGAAACATAATATAGATAAGAAAGATATTATAGAATTTGCAAAATCTTTGAATAAAAATAAAATTCGCATAATATCTGAAGGCAAAATAATTTATGATAATAAATTTTATTCATCATTGCAATATAAATAACAATAAAAGGAAAATGCATATTCCCCTCGCCCCTGGGATAAGCCCATTTTAACATATTTTTGGGAAATGTAAATATGGTTTATATCAAAGAGAGCATTGATGATAAGGTATTGTTTAAGGTATTATTTCTTGCCGGAATACCTGGAAGTGGTAAAAGTACCACACTTAAGAAAATAACATCTGGATCCTTAAATGTAAGGATAGTGAATGTTGACAAATATGTTGAGCATTCTAATATAGAAGGAAATTTGTATGGAACTGAAGTGTATGAAAAAGCTCGAGGCCAAGTTCGAAATGAATTATATTTGCTTGCAAATGGATTGTTACCAATTATTATAGATGGAACTTCATCAAAGCATTTCCAAACCATTAAGCGTAGGCAAGTGTTGGAAAAAATTGGATATGATTGTGGGATGGTTGTTATAAATGTATCCTTGGAGAAGGCCAGAGAGAGAATAGAAAAACGCAACAAAATTTTGAAACGTAAAGTATCTCTTGATGCTCTTGACCAATTATTCAATGATTTGGAGGATTCAAAGAAGAAGTATAGAGAAGAATTTGATTTCTATCTTGAAATTGATAATAATAATTGGATCATATCTAATAATGATATAATGTCAGCTTTCAAGAAGTCCTATCAGTTTTTCACCAGCCCAGTAGAAAACCCCATTGGAAGAGCAATAATAGATAGAATGAAAGAACAAAAATTAAAATATCTGGTTCCTGGAATATTCTCAAAAAGTCAGCTAACATCTATAATTAAGGACTTCGTATAATATGAGGGTGAAGATATGTCAAGATTTTTCAATGATCTTAGAGATTATGAACTCAATGAATCTATTCTTGATAGAGGCATTCTAAAAGCTGTTTTTATGGCTGGATTTGGAGGTTCTGGAAAGACATATACTCTATCTAAGGTAAAATCTGGCCGAATAGAACCGAGAATAGTCAATGTTGATAGATTCATAGAGTATTATAGTAAGGGATATGAAGAATTATATTTCGATAAAGCAAAAAGACAAACAATTAAACAACTTATCCAATATGTAAATAGTCTTTTACCACTTGCCATTGATTGCACATCAAAGAAATATCAAAGAACCATTCAAAGAGCTAATATACTTGAAAATATCGGATATGATACAGCTATGATATTTGTTAATTGTGATCTCAATGTAGCTCTTGAAAGAAACAAAAGGCGCCAGAGAGTGGTTGATGATGAAGAAATAATAAGTGCCTATGAATATTTACAGAAATCAAAACCATATCTAAGATCAAAATTTAATCTTTTCATTGAAGTCAACAATAATTCAGATGATATTTTAACTGATGAAGTTCTGCTACGCGTTTTTGTAAAAATGAATTATTTTTATGACTCACCAGTTAGAAATCCGATAGGCATTGAATTATTGGAATATATGCGTAAGAATAATTACAAATATCTTATTCCAAATGTTTATACCTTATCAGAACTTGAGAGTATGCTATCTCAATTTTATAGAGGAGGTAGGTCTGCATGAAGTTTAAGGAATATGTAAATAATAACAATAAAATAGAAGAAATGCTATTTGAGAGTGTTAAATTGAATAGCAAGATTAAAAAACAAATAATTGGTTATTTTGAGCACCCACGTAATGGCTTGATAAAGATGGACATATATCCAATAGATAATCAGGAAGTAATTGTTAAATGGAAAAATAATAAACTTACATTTATTTTATCTATGGATTTTATAGAAGTAATAAACTATATTATTGATCTGTGTGATGATTATGGATATAAATTCATAGATAATTATAATCGAAATACCGTAGAGATTATAATTATGGTAGAGGAAGATTAGGATGATAATAAAAAAGATAAATGATTTATTGATAGAGGGTGAACTAAAGTCTCCAATGATAAATGAGATTAAAAGAAATTGCATACCGTTTATCAAGGAGTATAGGCAAAGTAGAAGTGATGATATCTTATATAGGGGCACTCAAAAGTATACACCAATGTATCAACGGGTTACGTCAAGATTAGATGATAGACGACCAAAAGATACTAGTAGGGGATTACATAATGAGTTGAATTTTTACTTCAGAAGAAAGTTTGGTTGGAATGTAAGAAATGGCGTATTTACCAGTAGTGATTATAAGTTATCTAAGGGATTTGGAGACTATTGTTATATATTCTTACCTATTGGAGATTTTGAATTTGTTTGGTCTCCAGAAATAAAAGATATATATGATTTAATTGATAATGGTCGATTAAAGAGTATGGAAGATCTACATTATATGTACACGGAAGAAGATCGGTTTATATATAAAATTGATGGTGTGGAAGTACCTGAAGAAGATTTTATGTACATATTAGGTTTGACGAGATATATTGAATTGGAAAAACTACGGTATAGTGGATGTAATGATAAATTTAAGGCTGTTAACAATTATTTGAAATTAGATATTAGACCTGGTGATGAAGTTTTAGCTACTATTGAAAAAATGACTTTTGATGAGTGGCTTTACGAATATGAATCAATGGTTGGTGATGTATATTATCCTGAAGATATTATCGAATTGTATAAAGATGATGATTTACGTGATGCAATCAATTCCAAAAATGAGATTTCATTCAGATGTAATGAATATTACTTAGTAAAAACAGCTTATGCAGATATGATAAAGGAAATGCTTAATGGCTAGATTGAGGGGATTTATTTCGGAAACATCAATAAGTGTTATAGAAACGGATTGTAAGCCATTTTTTATTAGTAAGCCTGGCAGTGTTTTATATCGTGGATCTAATGACCATGTTTCTAGTTTTAAAAAGAAAACATCAAGATTAAATGATAGAATTCCAAGAGATACGAATTCCGATCTACATGATGAGCTGAATTTTTACTTCAGAAGAAAGTTTGGTTGGAATGTAAGAAATGGTGTATTTGCCAGTAGTAGTTATACACTATCTTCGTATTTTGGGGATTATTGTTACATATTTATACCTGTTGGAAAATTTGAATATGTTTGGTCTCCAGTAGTGAATGATTTGTATAGATTTCAACAATGCAATAAACTATTCTCACAAAAAATGATGAAAAAAATGTATGATTCAACAAAGAAGCCATTGACTGATATGATTTATACAGTTAATGATGCTTGGGCTGATTATATTATTGTTACTCGTTTGTTCGGCTTAGAAACTAACGATATACGTGTAATGGTAAACAAGCCTCCTAAAGAACTCAAAGTTGTAGGGTCTCAATTTTTTCCTAATTTTGGACTGAAGAATGGTGAGTATGCTACTGTTTATGTTTGTGAGCCTACATTTGAAGAGTGGGTTGAAACATATAGAAGAAGATATAAAGTATATTTTCCAAATGAAATAGTTGATGAATATATAGACTATGATCTTAATAAAGCTGTTAAATCTCGACATGAAATATCATTCAAATGTGATGAGTATTACTTGATTCATCCAATATATGAAAATGAACTAATTAAAATTATAAAGAAATATGAGTAGATTTGACCAATTTTTAGTAAACAAATCTGAAATATGGAATAATGTAAAGAAAAACATCTTTAAAGACTGCTCTAAAATCTTGCATGAATTACGTGGTAGCGATGAATTATTATATCGCGCTATTAATAGTAAAATATTTGTTTATGATATTAAAACTTCAAGACTTTCAGATCGTAAGCCACTTGATACACCGGTTGATATACATAATGAATTGAATTATTGGTTTAAGAAGAAATTTGGCTGGAATGTAAGAAATGGGGTATTCGCTACATTTGATATTGATAATATACATGTCTATGGAACAGCATACATTTTCCTTCCAATAGGGGATTATGAATATGCATGGAGTAAAAAAATATCTGACCTATATAGTCATGGTATCATTACTTATAATGTTGCTAAAAAGTGGTATGATGAAGGTTTTGGAGGAAGATTTGAGTTCTACGTAAAGGGTAGGAAAATAATCCCGACAGCGATATCAACGATAGAAGATGTTACTAAAGCTGGAAAATATAAGGCTATTGTTGTAAATGGCATGCCATCACTTAACCTATATAAAGGCGATACAGTAACAGTAGAAGTTGAAGATGTTCCATTTGATATTTGGTGTAAGAATCGTAATATAGTCTCAACTAAAGATATTAAAAATATAGTTGATACATATACTAATAAAGATCTAAAAAAAGCTGGTAGAAATGAGATTTCATTTAATTGTGATAAGTATTATCTAATAGATAGAGAGTATTCCGATGATATTTTGGCGGAACTATAATGAAAAGAGTAGAAGATGAACTGAACGATATTTTGTCAAGAGATTGTAAAAAATTCATTGATGAAATCCGTGGAACAAAATCTTTATTATACCGTGGAACAATGAAATTTGTCAATGATTATGCTATATTTAATTCAAGAATTGATGATAGAAGACCAAGAGATCTTAATGTCGATCTTCATAATGATTTGAATAATGAATTTGTTAAAAAATTTGGTTGGAAGGTTAGAAATGGTGTTTTTGCAGTATCATTGAAAAGTATTGCTGGCGGATATGGATTACCCTATATATTCCTCCCTGTTGGAAATTATAAATACGTCTGGTCTCCAAGTGTGTATGATATACTTTTCTTTAATATTAAACATAATATAGTCAGACGAGAATACTTAGAAAATAAATATAAAGAAGCTACATATTTATTAGTATATTCTATAGAAAACAATGGTCCTTTTTCATTAGATGATATGTTAAAGATGATAGAAGGTAAAGTTTCTACGAAACCAGGAAAATATATAGGTATCATAAAAACACCGATATTAAATTTCAATATTGGTGATAAAGTTAGCTATAATGTCAAAAGATCTATTGATTTCGATAAATGGAGAATGAAGTATTATGATAAAACAATGACAGTTGATGAAGTAGTGGATACATTTATAGATAAAAGTTTGAAAGAAGCAATTTCATCTAATAATGAAATATCATTTAATTGTAATAAGTATTATCTTGTAGATTCAAAATATAAGGAATTTATATTGGGAGTAATTAACAAATGAGTAGGCTCATGAAATATATTGATGATGATCAATGGGAAAAGTTACGAAACGGTCTTCTTTCAAATTGTAAGTTATTTATAAAAGATATTAAAGGCGTTAATAAACTATTATACAGATCATCACCACGAATAATTGAATCATATCAGATAATTAGATCTCATTTAATGGATAGAATTCCCAAAGATACAGATAGACAGATGCATGACGAGCTCAATGATGAGTTTGAACGTCGTTTTGGATGGGCAGTGAGAAATGGAGTATTTGCATCATCAGATTACGATGATATAAAAAGTTACCATAAAAATACATATATTTTCTTTCCCATAGGCAATTATGAATGCGTTTGGAGTCCTTATGTTGATGATTTATATGCTCTTAGAGCTAACGGTATGTTATATACTATGGAGGAACTGGAAGAAATATATTATAATGTCAAGAATTTAAGACTAGAATATATAATCAATAATAAAGTTTATGGTTATGACTCTGTTTCATATATCTTGGGTTTAGACCCCCCAACAAAAGAAGGCAAATATAAATTTAAAGTAAAACGCAGTTTCGCTGATCTTAAACTTAACTCTACAATCAGTATTGTTGTTAAAAAACAATCATTTGACGAATGGCTGGAAAAAAATTATAGTGGCGCTTATTTTCCAGATACCATTGTTAACAATTATTATAGTGGGCAAGTAAAAGAAGCCATTTTATCTGGTTATGAAATCTCCTTTAAGTGTGACAGGTATTATCTGATAAATATGAATTATAAAAATCTGATATTGGATATGCTTAAAAATGAGTAAATTTGCGAAATATCTTGCAGAATCAGAAGAAACCAAATTGCTAAAAGATCTCCTTCTTCTTAATTGTAAGCCATTCATAAATGATATGAGGGGTTCTAATAAATTACTATATCGTGGATTATCAAGAGCGATTGAATCAGAATTTAAGGTGTTTAATTCCCATTTAGATGGGAGAAAACCTAAAGACATCAATAAACATCTACATGATGAACTCAACTATTGGTTTGAAAGGAAATTTGGCTGGAAAGTAAGAAATGGTGTGTTTGTTACATCTGATATAAGATCTGCAAAAACATATGGTGGAAATGTTTATATCTTTTTTCCCATGGGTAAGTATGAATACGTTTGGAGCTCCAAAATTGATGATTTGTTCGGTTTTAGGGGAGCGATATTTACAATAGAAGAGCTTAAACAACTGTATAGAGATAAGAATGAACGACTTATATATATAGTTAATGGCAAGGTTCAAAGTTATGCTACAATGATGTTTGTCTTGGATAAGGAACCGCCAAAAGAGGAGGGTGCATATACATTAGAAGCAAAAAAAGGCCTTTCAAATATAATAGCTGGTTCTATTATCAATGTTATTGTTAAGGATCTACCATTTGATGAATGGTGGAAAACTAAGTATAGCAATGTTTATCTTCCAGAGATGATTGTTAATCTCTATCGTAAAGAAGGTCTCGAAGAAGCAATTTTGTCAGGCAATGAAATCTCCTTTAAGTGTGATAGATATTTTATGATAAATTTGAAATATGATGAATTGATCTTGGAAATACTAAATGAGTAAATTTATAAAATATATTATAGAAAATGATGATCAATGGAAGCAGCTTAGAAGCGAACTTCCTTCAAAGTGTAAGCCATTCATAAAAGAAATCCGTCCCATTGGTCGTTTATTATATAGAGGATCAAATAGGTTAATTACTGATTATCATATTTTCAAATCAAGACTTGATAATAGAAATCCATTAGATACAAAAAGGATTATACATGATGAACTCAACTATTGGTTTGAAAGGAAATTTGGCTGGAAAGTAAGAAATGGTGTGTTTGTAAGTGCTAATTATAAAACAGCTGAAAACTATGGAAATTATTGTTATATATTTTTCCCCATTGGAAAATATGAATACGTATTTAGCTATAATGTTACTGATATATATGTATGGGTTATGTATCATAAGTTGTTTGCTGAGGGTGAATTAGAAGAGATATATGAAAAAGAACGTGCAAAAGGAATGTTGAACATATATACTATCGATGGTGAAAGGGTTGATTACAAAGATATATTCTATCTTACAGACCTTGAACCACCAGAGAAAGAGGGAGAATATACGGTAAAAGCGATTAGGCCATATAAGTCTATAAAAGAAGGTGATTATTTTACTTTTACATTTAGAAGAATGTCATTTGATGAATGGTTTAACAAATATCATTTAGATGCTCATACCACGAAAAGTATTGTTGACCTATATCAAAATGATGATCTAAAAATGGGTATGAGAGAAAAGTCTGAAATATCATTTAACTGTAAAGAGTATTATCTTATAAATACTAAATACACAGCAAATTTATTGGATCTTATTAAATATGGGTAGGCTTCTTGAATGGATTATTAAGACTGGAATATATGCAGGTCGGGGACTTGTTAAATCGGTAGTATCTGATGATATTATTATATGGTATTATATGAAAATCCCTAAAAAGATTGGGCTTATTTGGACAAAAGCAGATGGTGATACTTATTTGAATGACAACTATCTTGGAAAATTTCCTATAAGAGGACCATTCAACAAATTAACACATAGGGTTATTTTACAGTATTTTCAATCAAAACTCGGTATTGAATTTGATGAGGAAAGACTTCTTGAACATCCAATGAATGCAAGAGGTAGGATAATAAAAGACTATATCTATGTTTATGATGAAGAAACCTCAAAAAGTGTAAATGCAGCTATTACTGCTATCAGAAACTACATTCCTGAAGATTGGTGGCTGTCAGATCAGTCTCAATAATGTTAAACCCTTCCGATGAATAGTATTGAGCTCTCTTAGTTCCATGATCTAAAAAGTATTTTGTATGATCTATAATATCATAAACATGGGATCCATTTAATTTTTCAGCGTGCAATCTCAGCGTTCTACCGATACTTTGTAAAACTCTGATTTTTGATTTATATGGAGATGCAAGTATAAGATATTTTAGAGATGGAATATTAATTCCAGTCGCGAAAATCTGATATGTAGCAATCAATACGATATTTCTTCTATTCTCCATCTCTTTTCGCCAGTATTCTCTCTCCTTTACAGGCGTATCACCCCATATAAAAAAAACTTCTCTATCACTTAAATGTTCTGATAGATACGATTGTAAGACTTTACCTTCTTTATCAACTTTACCTACTAATATCAAAACACTATTATCACACTCTTCTATCATATTACGTATAGTTGCCAATCTAAATCTATTTGAAAACACCATATCCTGAACTTCCGAATAACTACCTGAAAATTCATCAGGATATTTGATATTGTAAATATGAACATTGCATTTAGAGACAAATCCAAGTTGTGATAATTGACCCGGACCATATTCTCTTATGATGGGACCTAAGAAACTCTTTATATTCCAATTATCAAGTATAGAAGTCGGCATGGTTCCGGTAAATCCAAGTCTATAGAAAGCATTTGTTGCTTTTCTTAAAATCGTCATAATCTCTCTTGCTCGTGATAGATGGGTCTCATCACAGATAACACAATCGAAAATTGATAACATTTCATGGTGATTTGATAGTGACTGCCATGTTGATATTGTGATTGATTTATCCCATTCCTTTACCTTAGACCACACAACACCAATAGTATAATCACCCAATCCATAATCATTGAGATCTGAATAGAATTGCGAAACTAGCTGTATGGTTGGAACAATAATTAGTGCTTTTTTACATATTTTATTATCAAGAAGATGTTTAATAATGTAGGCAATAAGAAGTGATTTACCAGAAGCAGTGCTGGAGACTATGATCCCCTTAGAATATCTTAAACAGGATTCTATACAGTCTCTTTGATATTCACGTGGTTTTAGGCTCAGATCATATTTATATGGAATTTCCACACCCTTGAACATTGCTGTGACATCATCATCTACTATTATCCTTGTATTCGGATATTCTTTTTTGATGAATTTAATTGTTTCAAGTAATAGACCATAGGGTAAAGTCTTATGAGCCCAATTAAATACTGTTATGGTTCCATCCCAAAGGCCGGATTTGTATTTCGGTGAGTATAAAAATCCTTCCTTATAGGTTGTGAAATGTTCTTTAACCTTTTGAAGAACACCATATTCATCACTTACAAGTTGTATATAGAGTTTTTTATATGATTTTATATTTAATGTGCTCATATTTTAAGAGAATCGAGATATGTCTTCATATTCCATTGCATTTTTTCTATAGCTTTTACGCATAATCCAAAGAAATCAACACGCCATTGTTGTTGTTGAATCATTTGATTGATTTTCAATATCTTTTGATCTTTTGGTAGATAGTATTTTTCTATTTCTGAAGGTTTTAGTTCTTTATCAAAGTTAAAGCGATAATGATCATATCGCTCTCCTATTATTTTATCTTTAATAGCAATAAGTTGCTCTAATACAGCTTTTTCTCTATTGAAATGTTCTGTATATATTGTTAGATATTGAGCATTTTTTGTAAGTTTATCCGATATGTCGAGCTCATTAAACTCAACAATCTTATCTATAGGATGCTCTTCATATAGCTTTTTGATAACTTCATCTCGATCCATAACTAATTATTTATCACAAATAGTAGGAATTGTAAATTATATTGACAAAACAGTGGAGATATGATATTCTATCAAAAAAATGAATTGGAGGATGACATGCTTGAGATAGGAACGAAAGTTGTAGCTAATGTAGATGGAAAATGGTATATTGCTGAAATATCCAAGTCTGGTAATCTCACCAAAAAGAAACAAATTAAGAAACTCGGGGATGTAAGAGAAAATACAGTCACCTTGAAGTCCTTTGTTAAAGATCACAAGATTGATGTCAATACTAATGATATATTATCAAAACTAAAATGTAAAAGTCTTTATATCCTTACTGAGTCTGGAGAATCCAAACTTGATGAATCTATAAAGAGTTGGGAAAAGCGTTTTTGGGCTCAGAAGAATCCCCTATGTAATACATGTAAAAACAAATGTAAACAATCTCATCGAGTTGATGTAATATATTGCAGAAAATATGAAGGTCAATAATTATGGATCAGACAGTATTACAACGACTCATAATAAAAGCTTGTCTAAAAGATCAAACATTTCTAGCAATGGTATGTAATGTTCTATTGCCAGAGTATTTTGATGATCCAACGTTAGCGAAAATCTATTCTTTAATTGTTGATTATTACAAGATCTATCTAAATATCCCACAGAAAGCGATTTTACAGAACAATGATGATAGTAATATACAAACCGAACTGGACGAGATTGAGAGCTTGGATTTTGATTTGGCTTCCAGCTATCAATATCTGCTTGATAAGACAAATCAATATCTAAAAGATCAAGCTCTAAAAAATGCCATATTAAAATCAGTAGATATTATTAATAAAGGATCAGAGCGTGCTCAAGTAAGGAACCTAATAGACAATGCATTGGCAAAGGATCTGAAAGTTGATTTGGGACTTGATTATTTTGCTACTATTAGTGAACGCCTGAGAAGGATGTTTAGCACTCTACATGAAAGGGTTCCTACGTTATATCCTATTTTAGATGAATATACCTTCGGTGGGTTTCCCCCCTATACCCTTTCCATATTTGGAGCTGCAATACATGGATTTAAGTCAGCTTTGATGGCAAATATGGTGAGCAGACAGGTATTATCTGGGTATAATTGTGCAATAGCTTCTATGGAAATGTCGGAGGATATGTTTGCACAACGTTTTGATGCTCTCTTCTCAAAAAGAGATATCAATAGAATTTATATTACAAATCAGTTAAAAGCACACTTGTTAAAAAAATTGAAAGAGATTAGTAATATGCCTAACTTGGGTAAACTGATGATCAAGCAATTTCCCACAGGGGCAGCAACAGTATTAGACATACGAAATTGGCTGAGAGAATTGATATTGAGGAATATTCCTGTTAATATCATATATGTTGATTATATAAACCTAATGAAACCCTCATATGCATCAAAAGGTGATCTCTATACAGATGTTAAGAAAATATCAGAAGAATTGAGAGCACTATCATTTGAGTTTAATTGTCCTGTTGTTTCAGTAACACAGCTTAATCGTGAAGGTATGAGAATTGATCTGAGGGATCTTGATTTTACATTCATTTCTGAATCTATTGCACTTGCAGCTACAGCTGACTTTTTAGCTATTATTGGTGATGATGAGGATTCTCGTGTATATGAATCTGAAATTTCAATTAAAATATCTAAAAACAGATTAGGTGGTAGAGTTGGAGAAATAATAAAGATGTATTATGATTCCAGAACTCTTGGTATTTACGACACCACAGAACTTGATTTGTGGTTGAGTGATGCTCAAGAAACTGGTGATGAACGTTCTGTAGCTTCTCAACCTGAACCAGAGCATAGGGGACGACGGAGATAATGGTTTTTATATGGAGTATAGTGATAATAAAGCAGAAAGAATAAAGATACTACATGGTGACGCATATACCGTATTGAAAACATTGCCAGACGAAAGTGTTCAGTGTTGCATTACAAGTCCGCCATATTATTTGTTACGAAACTATGGTATAGATGGACAAATAGGCATTGAACCTTTACATGACTGTTTAGGTTGGGCTACTGGCAATAATTGTGGTAAATGTTATATATGTCATTTAAGACAAGTGTTTAGTGAAGTTAAACGGGTTCTAAGACGTGATGGCACATTGTGGTTGAATATTGGTGATAGTTATGCTGGAAGTGGTAAAGCTGGAAATAATCCAGAATATCAAAAACAACATACTGAATTTGGGAAGCCATCTAAACATAAAGAACGATTTGGACCATCTGTTAAACCCACTGGTGGATTAAAAAACAAAGATCTTATGGGTATTCCTTGGAGAACGGCACTTGCTTTACAGGCAGATGGTTGGTGGTTACGATCTGATATTATTTGGAATAAACGTCGTGTGATGCCTGAAAGTGTTACTGATAGACCTACAAAAGGACATGAATATATATTTTTATTGACAAAATCAGCAAAATATTTTTATGATTATTTTGCTATCAGAGAAAAGGCTGTATGCCCAGCTGGAAGTAAAGGTGGTAAGGGTTCAAAGAAACGATCATCAACCAATGGTGTTAATTCAAGACCACAAGAATATGCTATATATGATGGTTATAGAAACAAAAGAACTGTTTGGGATGTTTTACCACAAGGATTTAAGGAATATCATTTCGCTACATTTCCAGAAGAATTGATTAGACCAATGATTCTTGCGGGAACATCTGAAAGGGGAAGATGTGCTAATTGCGGTTCACCTTATGTAAGAAAACTTGAAAAAACCAACGATAAAATTGAACTACCTAATGGAAATTTGGTTGAAATACCAGTTACTAAAACTATTGGATGGGAGAAGACTTGTAAGTGTGATTGCTCAATAATTAAACCGTGTATTGTTCTTGATCCATTCAATGGTTCTGGAACTACAGGAGTTGTTGCTATCCAACATGGTGTTGATTATATTGGTATTGAAATAAAAAAGGAATATATTGAAATGTCTGAGAAAAGAATATCAAAGATATTGGGAGGAAAGTATGAGTAAGTGTTTTACAGTCCAATTAGATCATGCTGATGCAGTTATACCTAAGAAGGCGCATCCATCTGATGCAGGATTTGATCTATACACACCAGAGGATGTTTGTATATGGCCCAATGACATTCAGATGGTCAATACTTATGTAAGAATTGAGCTTGAGCCTGGATATGAAGCGCAAATAAGAAGTAGATCTGGACTTGCAGCTAAGAAAAAGTTGTTTGTTCTTAACTCTCCTGGAACTATTGATAGCACATATAGGGGACATATAGTCGTTATTATGTATAATCTTGGTGCTAAGAAGATTATTCTAAAGAAAGGTGATCGTATAGCTCAGATGGTAATTCAGAAGATTCCAGATATTGAATTAAAAGAGGGAACGATTCATCTCAAAACAGAACGAGGAGAGGGGGGGTTCGGAAGCACAGGATGATGACAGATAAAGTTTTAGAAGCTTTAGAATTATTAGATAAGAATATTGTAAAATGTACCCGCTGCGATTTATATGTAAATGGATCAGCAAAACCCTATTGGACACCATTATATTCCAATATTGCCATTGTTGGTGAAGCACCTGGTAAAAATGAGGTTGATGAAAATACACCATTCTGTGGTAAAGCTGGAAAAATTCTAATGGATATTATCAGTGAATTGGATCTTTCACGCGAAAATTTTCTTATCTTGAATAGTGTTAATTGTCGTCCAATGTTGGATGGGAAAAATGGTAAACCCAAACCAAATCAGATGGCGGCATGTAAATTCTGGATTGAAAAATACTTTAGAGTATTGAAGCCGCATAAAGTGCTTTTACTTGGTGGATATGCAGCGGCAAGTTTACTTAATGTAGATAATTGTGATATTATTCGTAATAATGGCTCAATAACTGTTAGAGATGGTATTACCTATGTTAGAACTGTTCATCCAGCATATACCATATATGACAGTAGTGGTAGAGGTTTAAAACTTCTTAAAGAAGGTATGACTATATTTTCAAAACTATAAAGGGATTGGACCATGGAAGACATTGAAGTTGTGGTAAATGGCGTTTTGTGGGGCAGAACAAAACAGTCCGGCGCCCTTGGCAGTATTGTTGAAGTTTGCATGGAAAAGCTGAATTACATGTCCAGGGAAGCTATGATTGAATGGCTTTTAGAGTCATGTAATCTTGCTGAGGAAACATTGTCATGGAAGAAGAATGCTACCCTTGCCAGACGTATCAATTATATACGTGAATACCTAAAACATCGTGATCCTTCAAGAGAAGTAGTTATGAGCATGATTGTGAATACTGTTTTGTCTGGACATGGGCTTGGTAATCTATCCGGGTTTGGATATAAGATTGGTAAAGCCAGAAGTAAGATCAATCCAGAAATAATGTCTATTAGAAATATCAAAGAATGAGGCAATCATGATGACAGATAATGAAATTAGAGACATAATTATTGATGAGTTTGAAAAACTATCAAAAATGTCTGTAGAAGAATATACCCTATATAGAAAATGGCAGGAAATTCATTTCAAAGAGTGGGATGCATATAAACTTGATCTCATATACAAATGCAAGGAAAATCTATGGATTCCAGACGCTCCTGAAGATTATCTAAAGTTACAACCAAAAGTCATTCTTGTTGATGATAAAAAACTATCAGACATCTGGAATACTCTTAGAGTAATGTGCTCAACAGCTCATTGGAATGCTAATCCTGGAAGAAACAAGAGATTTATTGTTTCAGATGAAGTAACAGGTAGGTATCTCGGAATTATTAGTATTGGTAGTGATTTTATTGCTGTTGGTGGTAGAGATAGGTATATTGGTTGGACTACAGAGAATAAAATAAAACATGGTAAGCTCAAACATACTGCAATGGGTAGTTCTATAATCCCAACACAACCTCTTGGATATAATTATATGGGTGGAAAGTTAGTTGCCCTACTAACAATTTCTAATGTTGTTGAAAATGCATGGAATAACACCTATAAAGAAAAATTAGCTGGCATCACCACCACCAGCCTTTTCAATAATTCAAAGGGTATGAGTCAATATACAAGACTAAAATACTGGCATAAGTGTGATCCAACAACTGGTGAAGTTCAAATTGAGCCATCTGACTTGACATATAAGAAGATAAGGGAATGGATGAAAGAAAATTATCCAACTATAATCAAAAAATTTGATAATGTTTCTCATCCTAAGATGCGAATAGTTACATTCGCTATGTCAAATCTCAAGATTAAGCGTTATTCAAGTAATTTTACACGTGGTGTCTATTTTGCCTGTTTATATGATAATACAAGGGATTTCCTTTGTAATAAGACAGATAAACTTGGGAATAAGGCTTTTGACAATAGTGTTGAGGCAATTACAACTTTGTGGAAAGAGAGGTATGCAGCACCAAGATTAAAGAGGCTATTGGAGGATAATAGATATAATAAGAATATATTATATTATGATGATATTATCAATCTATCATGGAAAGAAACAAAAGAAAAATATCTTGATGATGTAGGAAGATGATATGGTAAAAATATATTGTGATAAATGTAATAATCGTTGTGGATCAGACTATAAAGTGGTTTGTTATTCATGTGCATCCTCTCAGGAAGAAGAGATCAAAACACTTAAATCCACTATAGAAAAACTGGAAAGAAAAATTACCAGATTGGAGTCTTTCTGGAAAAATTCAAGGCCGCTATAATATACTGTTTATGATGAATTCTATTGATTATAAAAGACTAACACAGGATTTTTTACAACGGACTGGAACAAAAATCACTGCAGAATATCAGACATCTCGAATAGTTCCCTATTTCAGTGATAATATACCCAGAAACATATATAAAATTATTATAGAACGTGATGGTAAAAAGTGGATATTTTCATACACCCAAGCATTAAAATGCAGTGACGGACAAATACCAACACCATATCAAGTTTTGGCACATCTCACAAAATATGACGTCGGCACTTATAGTGACTTTTGTTCTATTTTCGGATATGAAAGGGGATGGTATAGTCATAACATCTATAATGACGTTGTGAGAGAATATAAAAATGTTATATGGATGTTTGGTGATGTTATTGATGAACTTCGAAAAATAGAATAGAAAATAGGGAGGAAATGAAAAGATGTTAGGTAAAGAATTAGTTTATGGGCAACATTGGACTGATGAGGATGACGTCTATATATTATATCCTACAAACGAAGAGGGAGCACTAAATTGTTTCTATTTTTGTATCAAGGGAAAATACAGCGAACTTTCGGTATATTCATCAGAAATGGTATTTGTTTTTGAAAATAAGAAACTTAAAAGGATATATTACTAATAACAAAAATTTTCCGATAAGATTAAAATAGTATAGGGGGGAAAAATGGCACGAAGTAAAACAGCAAAAAGTATTAAGATTATTAGTAGATTGGTAGATGCTTTGAAAACACCTGATGTATTTAATGTAATCAAGTATCAGAATAAGAATGAAGATTACATTAAAGCTCAGATGTATCCTTACTTAATCAGAGAAATTGCAAAACTATATGAAGACATCTATAAGTATAAACCAGATACATGCTCAGAAAAAGCAAAGAAAAATCTTCTGTGGGAAGGCAATAAAAAGACCACCGTTAAGAATATCTCATTGTTTGGAACATGGCATCGCCCTGATATGGTTTTAGAATTTGACAAAAATACAAGAATAGCTATTGAAATCAAGAGGGGTGATGATGGTAAATCTCTTCGTGAAGGTATTGGACAAACCATTGTTTATAGTCAGTATTATGATTTCACCATTCTATTATTTGTAGATATTGGAAGGGATAAAGAAATTCTAAACGCTGTAAATGGTGATCGTGAGAAGGCTTTTAAGGAGTTATTGTGGAATACATATAATATCATATTTGATGTTGTTTAACAGCCTTTACAAAACCAGCATATTGTGTTATATTAAATTAAAACAACGTGAAAGGTTGTGAATGATGTTTCGTAATTGTTTCTTCGATACAAAGAAGAGTAAAATATACCTATGGGAACAAATCAATGGTGAAAATCTATATACCACCATTGATTGGGTTCCCTATGTTTTTATTAGGTCAAATAGTGGTGATATAACAACAATTTCTGGAGATCCTGTAGTTAAGAAAACATTCAATTCATACTATGAATACTATGAATTTAACGATAGGAATGGACAGATAATATTTGAAAATAAAGTCAGGCCGGAGATACAGTTTCTTGTAGATAGATATTACAATATTCAGGATACTGATATAATTCCTCCTAAGTTGAAATCAATATATCTTGATATTGAAGTGTTCATTGATGATCCTTCAAATATAAATGGCTGGAAACCAGAGAATGCTGACTGTCCTATAGTGTTAATCTCATGTTATGATGATTCCAAAAACAAGACGACAGTATTCGGTTTGAAACCCTATAATGGTAAGTATTCCAAAGAGAACTTCATCAATTATATACAATGTTCTGATGAAGGGAATCTACTGATAACATTCCTTAATTATATTCACAAGACACAACCGGATGTTATATCAGGTTGGAACATTTCTCAATATGATATTCCCTATATTATCAATAGAGTGATAAACCTCTTTGGTGATAAATCAAATCTTTATGATAAACTCAGCCCTATAGGGATTGTGCGTTTCTGGAGTAGAGAAGGAATATACAATATAGATATAGCTGGTGTTAGTATTCTGGACTATATGGAGATTTATAAATGGTATTCACCACACAAATTGATGTCATATAGTCTTGATTTTGTCGCCAAATATGAAATAGACAAGGGAAAATTGGATTATTCTCAATATAATGATCTTCAACAGCTTTCAGTTGAAAACTGGGATATGTTCGTTACATATAACATCATTGATGCTCTTCGTGTTTATCAACTGGAAGATAAATTAGGATATATCAAACAAATCCAAACTCTTTCACTATTGACTTGTGTGCCAATGAAATTCTATCAGACATTAACTACTCTATTGGAGGGATTGCTACTTAAATATTTGAGACGAAGGAAAATGTGCGCACCTCATTTATATGGTGGATCACAGGAAGGGTATGAAGGAGCATTCGTCAAGGAACCCTTGAGGGGTCTTTATGATTGGGTGTGCGATTTGGATATTGTTTCAAGTTATCCTACAGCCATTATTACTCTTAACATGAGTATTGAAACATATATTGGAAAAATAGTTAATATCAGTGAATCAGAGATGATTGAATATACAATGAAACAGTCATTTCCACCATTTACAATGATGGTGGGATATGAAGCTATAAAATTTGAAGATGATAAATTAAAGAAGTTTAATAAAGCTCTTAAAAACAGATTGATTTGTATATCTCCATCTGGAGCATGTTTCAGAACAAAACCGCCTGGCGTTATCGCTTCAGTTGAACGTGAATTGTTCTGGAGGCGTGTTGAAACAAAAGATAATATGAAGAATCTCAAATCTAAACTTCCGTCATTAAGGGGTGATAACTTTAATAAGACACAGGAAAAAGTATATCGTTTGAATAATTTACAAAACGCTTACAAGACAATGTTAAACTCTATGTATGGGGCTACTGCTGTTCCATATAGTAGATGGTATAATAAGAATATCTCAGAAGCAGTAACATCTTGTGCCAGAAACACAATTAAGATGGGTGTTAACTATGTAAATGAAATTCTGAATAATCCCAATGATAAATTGTTGAAAACTCTTGAAGAGATTAGGAAAGAACTATGAAAAATGTTGATTTTGTTATATATGGTGATACTGACAGTATGTTTGTTAATATTGGTTATTTTCTCAATAAAAACATTGGTGATGATTGGAAAAAATTACCTGAAGATAAGAAGATCTTCTATATTCGTAAAGTTTCATCCATCATTTCTGATTACGTAAACGATCGATCATACAAAGAGGTTCAACGGAAACACTATAATTGTCTTGAGGATGATTTTAGGATTAAATTCAAACAGGAAATTATTGCGCGAAGAGCTCTCTTTGTTATGAAGAAGAAATATAGTCTTTGGTGTATTGATGAAGAGGGCATTTCGACAGATAAGATAAAAACCACGGGTCTTGAGATTGTAAGGTCTGAGACACCAGAAGCAATAAAACCAATTCTTACTGAAATTATGGAGATGATATTGAAGGGTGTTTCTGATGATGAGCTGTCTGCAAAGATAAGTAACTATAAGAAAGATCTGTATAGTGTAAGACCTGAAGAAATTGCAGTTAATATCGGTGTATCCCATATAGAAAAATTTATGAATAATGGTAGTCCTGTAAAGGGGACACCTTGGCATGTAAAAGGTGCTATGAATTATAGAACTCTCATTAGAAAGATGAATCTTCAGGGAAAATATAGAGATATAGCAGAGGGATCAAAAGTAAAGGTTGTTTATTTGAAGAAAAATGAATATAAGTTTGATTCTATTGCTTTCTACAGATGGCCAGAAGAATTTGATAACGTGTTGAAAATTGATTATGATAAAATGATAGAAAAACACTTTATTTCTAAGATACAGACAATTTTAGAACCTATAAATAAGCAGATATTACTTAATCACAATAACAAACAAGTTTTGGATGCGCTATTTCAATGAACAAATATGACTTTCACGAAGAGATAATCTATCCACTACAGAGAAAACTGTCAGATTATATCAATATAGAAGATTATGGATTGACAGTATATACAAAGGTTCCAGATAAAGAATTATCAAAGGGATGTAGAGCTTGTAAGTCTGGAACATGGTTGTGTATATATGTTGGGTGGCATTGTATTGCCAATTGTGATTTTTGTCCCCAGCATAAGAGTGATAACATTGATTATACAAAAATGTTTCGTGATAAATGGATGATGGATTACAAGGTATATGTTGATGCCTTTGCTGGATCACTAATAAAGGGTGTTTCATATTCTGGTGGTGAGCCATTTAGTTATATTGATAAGACAATTCCATTTATGGAGTTTGTAACATCTAAAGGTAATGTTTATCAGTGGATTTATACAAATGGAATTATTGTAACTGAGGAATTGATGAAAAGAGTTAGTGATGCTGGTGTTAATGAGATCAGATTCAACATTGCAGCTACAAATTTCTCTGAAAAGATACTTGAGAAGGTATTATTAGCAAAGAATTACTTCCAGTTTGTTACTATTGAGATTCCATCAATTCCAACTGTTGCTGATTATCTGCTCAACAGAGACGGTCTTGATATATTGAATAACATTGGCATCGATCAGTTGAATCTTGCAGAAATGCAAATTAGAGGGCCAAATGTTGAACACTATTCCAATTATCCATTATATGAATTTGCTAATGAATATACATGCATTCTATCCCCATTGTTCAGTAGAGAATTTGTCTATATGATAATAGAAAAAGCAGCCGTTGAGAAGAAAGTCAATTACATCATCAACGACTGCTCAAATGAAGCTAAATTCCTTCAACAAATGATGAAAGACATCAATCCGCTGAACAGGAAGATATGGTAAACACTAATCACGTATCTTAACGCCATTTATTCTATCAATATATCCAGTCTTGTCAGCATGTATAATAATAAAACATATAATCATAAGAATCACCATAAAAGTGAAAACAAAGTTGTAATTTTTTGTTATACTGAGTATTAGACTTGATAACCAAACCATTGATCCTTCAAATAATCCACCATACACAGCAAAGACTGAATAATTAGCAAAATAGAATGTTCTTCCATACTTATCTGCAATATATGGAAAAACGTTGATTGATCCACTGCCAGTTCCTAAACCAAGAAGTATCAATGACAAAATCACAAAATTTGGATTTATAGCACATAGCCAAGCTATAGAACATACCATCATTCCAATTAACATAGCATTTTTTGACCCATAATTATATCCAATCCATGAAAAAATGAATCTTGAAACTATACTTGATGTAGCATAAACAATAACTGTATATAGAGATGCTTCAAAAAATGTAAATCCTAAAGACATCATATAAATGGTGAATACTGCTATTGTTACATCAGCAGAAACACTAAGAGATAAAATAGGAATACTTCTTATTATAGATAAATTTAACATATTGGAGAACAATTTCTTATATGATGATGTCTCACCTTTTCTTACATCAATATCCTTTGTAAAATACAGAAAAAGTGATGCAGCTATTAACAGTAAAATACCATAAGTAAGAAATATCATTGTAATTGTGGAAGATTTTAGAATATGGATTATACTAAGCATTATGATTGGACCTGAACTCATTCCAACACCAACCCACATTACATCATATGTTCTACCATATCCAACAGATCGAGTTAAAATGTTCCAAATTGATAGTGACAGTATTACATAACCAAGAGCTAAAAACAATAATGAACTAATAAAAATATGATAATGATTTTGAAATAAAATAATTAGACATACTGATATTAGCTGTAAAAAAACACCAATCTTAAACATAATTCTTGGATTCTTGTCAAACCAAGGACCTGTAAATAAACATACAATTGTTCTTGATAATCCAAAGAATGACTGAACAAATACTAAACTCTGCACTGGAACTGATAAAGCTTTTGAAATAATTGGTAGTATAACACCAATACCACGTCTTGTTAGATAATTTATGACAGTTGTTAAATACCCAAAAAGATAAATTAAACTCTTCTTATTTACAATTTCCATGATATTCTTCAAACCTCCTTCTAAATAATTTTTTAATTTCTATTTCTCTATTATCTGTTGGTAATTTTGTAAATCTATTATCTTTGGTGATCGGTATGTATTTTTCAAGCTTTCCAAATTTGAATGATGGAATCTCAAAATACATGTCATCATCAAATCCAGGCCAAAAGGAAAGTGATCGGTAATCACCATTAAGATTTCTGAAAAATAATATAACTTCTCTTTTATGTAAATAATCATTTGTAGCTTTTTGAAAATTTCGTATGTTTACTATTCTATATTCTTCTTTATCTATATTATTAGATTCAAAACATTCTATATAATCGGAGACCTTTATTTTATCAATGCCAATCTTATTTGTTATGTCTTCTGCAAGATTTCGTATCCATACAAGTCTATCGGTTGGATTTTCAAAGCTATTCTTCTTATAGAATATAGTTCCATCAATATCCTTAGCCATTGGTAGATATATTCTTCTGTTATAGTTTCTCAAACCATCAGTCCATGCTGTTCTATATGGTGATCCATCAAAAACACCATTGTAATTTAATAGAACAGAATCATAGAATATCTCTTTATATCCTCTGAAAGTTGTTAAAATCGGATTATATTGAATCAAAACATCAAAATATGGTTTGGAATTATCATACCAACTTATAGGCAAGAAATGGTAAAACCCCAATAAATTCGTTTTTTTAGATATATAGTCATTAAAAATCTTTATATTTTGAGCTGTTCCAGAATATGTTTGACGATATACATTACTAAATGGTAATGTATTTTTAATTATATTATCATCTACATATAAAATATCAGCGTTGATATATTCGTCAATCTGATAGATTGAATCATATATATCATTCATAGATTTATCTGTATCTGTTAATACGATTAAGTTAAATAAGACTTTATCAACAAAATGTTTAGCATAATCACATAATGATAATGGTCCAATAGGGAGTTCAATAGAGCTATTAGTTGTGGAGCCAACAAATCCTATTGTTTTACCACAATCTATAATCTTCTGTAATTCACGATCAAGAACATTTTTATTAAATATTATCATACATAAGAGGTAAGAATTTGAATAAAATCGTTCTTAAATTTATAATAATCAAATTTTTCCATAGCAGATTGTGATATTTTTTCAGACAATTCTGCAAAGTATTTTTCATCTATATCAGTTATATTCTTCATAAAGTGTATGAGATTATCAACATTGTTAAATTCAATATATAATCCACTTGCCCAATCAATCCATCTAGTATCAACATTTGTTCTGGTCCTATCATTAACAACAAATGGAATCATACCACAAAATATGCACTGTAGTAATGACCAGTTGAAAGGCTCAGAACCATCATGTGGTAGAACAAAATACTTATATTCATTCATAGTATCTTGTATATTTTCAAATGGAATATAACCTTTCAATATAATAGATTTACATGAACTTAACAAATCAACATATTCCTGTGAACAATTTTTATGTATGTTACCATAACAATCTATCGTAATGTCTGTATTAACAATTGCTTTTATAAAAGATGGTGATAGTTTTATATCAGTAATTGTTCCAATGTATGCAAATTTCTTTTCTCTATCAGTCCAAGATTTTGTTATCTTAAATTTATTTGGATCTGTTGGCATATAATAATTGTTAGTATATCTCAGTCTTGCTGGTGCATAATTAAGATAGAATATTTCATCAGTAAAATAAAGTAATTTAGTATATATTGGGTAATCATCTTCTGGAACACCAGTTGTTCTTTGCCAAACATACTCTAGATATATAATTCTAACATTTGCATTGAAATGTCTGTAAAGTGATGATGCTTGAGCTATATTTCTATAGTAATCATTTATTACAATAATATCGGGTCTAATGTTATTTAATTTCTTAACATATTCATAGGCACTTGTTTGTTCTGAGATAGTATATATTTCAATTCCATCAATTTCGTTAATCCATGAAGTAATTATATTACCAGATTGCTCAAGTGCTGAGCCAACATTGGGATTAAATATAACTATCTTCTTCATTTATTAACGCCTCCCAAAAAGTATCTAATTAGTGAGGATGGCACATCATAATCTTTTAGTTGTTCAACCTTATTTATTAAATGTTTTAGAAATTCAATAGCTTCAATTAGTGTTAAATGCTGTTCAACAAGTCTATGAACCAAGAAGATTTCAGTAGCTAATCTTGTATCAGCTATCATATTTGCCCAATTATTCAAAAATAATACATAGTTATTAACAAAATCTCTGAATTTATTAGATATTGGATAATTTAGAATAATGAATTTGATAAATGATAAAGAATCCATTACAGCCTTACCAACAACTTCTAGATCTTCTTTTGTGGCACATGTTCCAGTATCTGATCTAAATACAATATTATCATCACTATCAGACTTTCTGAATACATCCATAATCTTATCAAGAACAATTGCAATATCTTCTCTATTTTTATTATGAATATATTCATTATCCATTGAATTTAAATAATCTAAAATATCTTGCCTACATTTTTCAGCTTTTTCTAACATCTCGTGCCTCCGACATAAATTTTATAATTTTTCTTATTTGTTCTTTTTTGAAATTGGATAAGATTGAGGATTTTCCCAACTTATCAAATTCATCAAATATTGCAAACAATTTATTATGATACATATTACATACACTCAATATTGGTGTAAACATATTTTTATTGGTTTCATACATAGAACCGAGACATTGACCGGGACAAAAATCTTTAATAGAACAAGTGATACAATATGGTAACAATTTAGAATCACAAGTCTTTGTAGCTATAAAAGCCTCAATATTATTTCCATGTATTTCATTATTGTAAAAATACCCAATTTTGAACACATCTCTTTGTAATCTATGACATGGAAATATAGCTAAATCACCTAATCGCACATTAAGAGTATTTTGAATACTACAGCTCAATCCCTTATATCGTTTATTGAAACAATTAGTAAATATATTCAAACAGCTACCATTAACAAATATATCATACCATTTATTTACATCATTATCAGCATAACCAAGAGTATATCTTACGAGAAATCTGATAAAATCAGAATAACTTTTTATTTTATCATCAGTCCAACCATCGTTTCTAACTTCTAATAGATACAATCTATTTAATTCAATATTATATTTATTGAACATTGATATAAACCAGAGAAAATTAGACTGCCAATTTTCAATACTATCATAATATATCATTGGATGAAAACCAGCATTTGTTTCTTTTGCAAAAGAAAACACTTTATCATAATATCCATCGTTCCTATCTATATTAGGTCGATTGGATTCCATATATTTTCCATCCATTGAAATACTATAATGAATATTATAATTCTTATTAAAATATATTAGTTTTTTAACATTATCATCATTGTCAAAAACTCGCTCCCCAATGGGTATTATCACCATACCATATTTTACTATCTTTTCAATAATTCTTATTTTTAGATCAACTAGCTCAGGTCCAAAAAGTTCAATACACTTAAATTTCAACTTTTCCTTATTCAATGACTCCATTAGAACATCAATACTATTAAGTATTTCATCTTCTGTAAATTCAGCAACATTATATTTCATATAACAATATTTACAGCCCATGTTACAATGGCCTGGAATCATTAGTTCAATACTATCTGGACTCAATCTCTTTATAGCATCTTTCAATAACAAGTTTCTATACATTGTTTTTAGCCTCTTCAAAAATTTTTTCTAATGCACCATTGCAAAATAATATAGGAATATTGCATGGTATAATACCTTGATTTCCATTCACTTCAAGATTATATGATGGACATGACAGATTATTTAATGCCTGTGATGCTGCTAAAAGCAATGATGGGTTATCAGCATACACTCTTGATACTTGTCCAATACTTGCTAAAGAATATATTAGATGTGCTGTATAGTGAATTTTCCATAATTGGAAGTAATGAAAAGATGTATAATTATACAATAATTTATCAATATCATCAATGGTGCAATTATAACCTTTGAAATAATCTCTATGACAATTATATAATAGTCCATCATATGTTGATATTGAATTGTTATTGGGAGAGCATGTTATAATTTTGTCAATTAAAAGATATCCCTTAAATGGTATTGGAGTATGATGTTTCTTATTCAAAGATATGAATTGTTCTATTATATTACTAAACTTTAATCCATCCTCTTTTGTATAATCATCTTCATTATTAAACCCCATGTTAAATATAGATATGTTTATACCATATTTTTTATATAAATCTTTTATATATGTTATATATGGAATTACTTCATTCTCAATATTATCCATTTTATTGATTGAAGCTCTTGAAAAAGTATGTCTATCGTTTAATGTAACATTTTTTATATTGTTATCTTTAATGATCTTTATCAAGGATTCTAAATTTTCTAAGATTCTGTCATAGATATTTTCACCATTTCCTCTGATTTCATTTGTTAATCGCTTACTAAAATCAATAGAATACTGCAATTTTAATTCAATATTATATTGAACAAGTTTATCAATAAAAACATCAATATCTTTAATGTTAACCAAATTTGTTGAAAAAACAATAGTGTTCAATTTTGGAATAGATGATATTATATAGTCGAAATTATCTGATAATGCCTTATATGAAAAGGATGGTTCTCTCCCCCAAACAGACAAAGAATCAATGTTTAATAATATCTCTTTAGGTATTTTATCAAAGCAACTATGATTATATATTGATGATATTATCTTATCATGTAAGTAATTATCTACTCTTTCTCTATCAATATAACAATACTGACATTTTAGATTGCAATTAGCCGTTAGTAGTATATCCATGCCCTTTATATGATCAAACATTATTCTAAACCCCTTCTATTTTTGAATCGTTGAATATAGATGCTGATTAACTCTTTAGATTTTTCTTCAATATAGAAACTAAATTCACTATCAAGTCTGCCTTCTGGTATAAGACTGGAGTCAATATCTACAAAACCATCTATGATCTTTATGGATTCACCATCATAATAATTATTCTCATTGAACAAATACCAATAACTATCATAGTTAGTATCAACATGAAAATATATAATTGCATCACCATTTATTAAATCATCTATAGAATTTGTCAAATTTCCATTTTTTATATTATATATCTGATATAAAACACCAAGTTCTTGTGCTTTATTATCAATGTCATTTATTGTAATATTATTTTCAATCTGATCTTTCAAATACTCAATAAAAAATGATATTTTATTATTACCATAATGAATTGGATATACATAGTCTTTATATCTAAAAGTATTAAAATACATTCTCTTAAATTTATTTGCTATAACTCTTTCATAACTATTTGTAAATGGGTCATTGTCTAATTGATCGAGCCCCAAAAGAAATCTATCACTAATTATATCATAATAATTTTTACACAAAGTGATATCAGTGTTAACTTCATTTATGAAATCTATTGCATAGATATTTTTTTCTAAAGTCTCTTTACTCAAGTATCTAATAATTCTTGAAGGATAATTAAATAATGCATTTTCTATATTTGGAATTGATTCATAATTGAAATAAACCATATCCGCGTTTATTTCTAAATTATTCAAACTTTCTTTATATTCATCTATAGTTTTATCTTCCATATCTTTAATAGGACAAATTGATGCTATTGTAAAATCAAAAATATATGACATTTTATCTAAAATTGACATATAAGGCAATAGAAAATTAACACCAATATTGGGGTTAAATGGAAATAAAATCATACCAATATTTTTATTATTTGTTATAGTCTTCATGCTTTACCAACACATGAATACCAGCTACCGTAATGAGTATCATAATATGCAGAACAATAACTTGAATTATGTGATGAATAGTATGCATGACAATAGTCTTCATCTTTTGCCTTATCAATTCCATATTTTAACTCTTCTATTAAATTAAGATATATTGGAACATCATCAGAAGCACTACCAATCCAATAAGTTGATAATCCTCTCATTGATCTGACTGTTGAAATATTAGTTTTCAATTCAGTATAATGAGTATCTTTAACAAGTAATCCTGATGTCATTGTATCCGTCCATGAAAAAGACATATGTAAATACCTCTATATAAGAAACTTGTTGTTATGTTCCATTATAATATGTAATATTTACTGAAGACTTATATGAACTATTTACTGAAGAATAATAAGTGCCACAATAATTATTAGTGTTGTGTAATGAATCTGCATTTTCACGTATTTCTTGCATTGCAGCAGCTGTTATAGTATTTCCCTTTTTGATACAATATCTTATTATTACATATCCAGGTGCTCCAGGAGTACCATTACGAGCAGACCAATAACCCGAATTATAGCCTCGACCCCCAGTACCACCATATGCATAATATTCATTTGTTCCTGTTATTGATGAATATACTCCAGGACCACCGGGTGCATCATATACTACATCTCCGCATCCACCATTGCCTGCAGCACCAGCACCACCTCCACCCGTACCACCATCTACGCTATTAAATTTACCACCTAATCCACCACTATACCATGCATTACTACCTCCATTACCGCCATCCCAATCAATTCCTATACTACCACCATTTCGACCATTTCCACCAGCAGCAGCACTGTAATTTATACTACCACCAACAATAGAACT
>ERZ795052.496-NODE-496-length-59667-cov-12.111840_pt1 | contig 59667 bp, 45 predicted proteins | sample MGYA00375136_ERZ795052 | MGnify/ENA primary metagenome ERZ795052 (study PRJEB30181, sample SAMN05720156) | activated sludge metagenome | isolation source: Anaerobic digester | place: Japan | collected 2015-05-26 ... | reverse complement strand
CGGGGTGCGGGGGCAGGGGCAGGTAATCATTTGGGGGTGGTTTTGGGAATTCCAAAAATGGCTGGAATTCTGATATTCTGCGGCGGTGAATAGGCGGGCTTTTTACATTGCTGTTTTGGTTGCTTTCTTTGGGGCGGGGGTCCTTTATTGGATCTTTATGCCTGGCCAGATTTCTGGCTGGGATACTATTCAGTTCGCCCTTGGACTGCATCACTTTGACCTTGACCTGCATCAGCCTCATGCGCCCGGTTATATTGGGCCAATGGCGCTTGCTTGGCTGATTTCTCGGCTTGGTTTTTCCATTGATGTGTCATTGCTGCTGGGTAGCTTGGTTTGCGCCGCAGGTGCGGTTGCAGCTGTTTTGGGGCTTGGATGGCGCTTGTTTGGCAGAAGCGTCGGTATTATGGCCGCTATTTTTCTGGCCACCAATCCTGTGGCCTGGAGCCACGCTATCAGTGGCGAGTCATACTCGGCCGAATCATTGGCGGCGGTTTTGGTCATCTGGTTTGGCTTGACCATCCGGCGGGACAGCTCGTTGCTGAAACTTGCGGCCTTTATTGGGTTTTTGGGGCTTGCTGGTGGAATTCGCCAGTCAGTACCTTTGTTTTTGTTTCCCTTTGCACTATGGCGCTTGATTGCCGCTTGTTGGGGCCAATCAGTTTCAAAGTGGATTACCAAGTTTGCTGTTGCAGGTGTCGCAGGAATTGTCGGAATCTTAGTATGGGCCATCCCGTTGGTCTTGTTAGTTGGCGGCCTGGACAAGCTGCTGGCAGCATTCGGCGGCCAGTTCTTTGACCTTTATGGAAAGGTTTACTCACCTTTGATGGGCGCTCCCTTAATCGGAGTCTTAACTAATCTGGATTGGATGTGGCGCTATCTTTTGGCCGGCCTATCCGTCAGTGGCGCACTCGCTATCATTCTTTTCCCGGTGTCACTGCGATTTCCTGCCAAGACTAAAGGACACTGGCCCACGTTTTGGCTTTGGATTACCCCTCCAATCATGTGGTTTGGCTTGATGTTTATCGCCAAACCCGGCCATGTTTTGGGGATCGTTCCTGCTTTTGCACTGTTTTCAGCCGTGGTGGTTGATAGAATCGCCCAAAATCGCACCACCGAAGCTGATGGCAACAAGGATTCTCCTCTTCTTAGGTGGGCCTTGGTGTTTGCGATAGCTCTTGGACAGGCAGCTTTGTTCATTTCCCCACATCCATGGTGGACCAGCACGGTTGGTCCCCACAGTCTGCCTGCCCTTCAACGTCAGACAATCGATCAAGAGCGCACGATACAGGGTCTGAAAGCACTTGCTGACAAAGACCCAGACTCAGTTTTGATTGTTTGTAGAGAAGGTCTGTTTAGTTATCGTCAAGCCATGTATCACCTGCCTGAATTTCCAGTCATATGGCTGATGGATAGCGATTCTACCGGCAAGGCAGGCAATGGCCTTGAGGCCTGTTTTTCCCAGCACTTAAAGACGCAGTGCATGTCAGGTAAGGGGTTTTGGCAGTGGCAAGAAGGCGACCTGCCGACAAGTATCGAGATTCCAATTGGTAAATCAGTGCGGCATATCGTTTGGTTTTTCGGCTGGAACTCACAATTTGGCCAGACCCTGAAATCAGGGGCGATCCCGCATCGTGTGGTTGATCTTCCACCCGTTTCAGAGCTGGTAATCACGGATATTGGTAACGATCCCATAGATTTAAGGATTTGGGGGTGGCGGTTCTTTCGTCAATGATTGGTGACCTGCTGGGCATTCGGAGCGATTAATGGCCTCTTTACGTCAGGTAAAAGTTGGGAAAATTATGATCGGCGGTGGGGCGCCGGTGGTCTTGCAAAGCATGACCAATACTGACCCTCTTGATGCGGATGCCACTACCAATCAGGCCTTAAAGCTTGCACATGCAGGCTGCGAAATAGTGCGAATCACGGTGCCAAACATGGATGCTGTGGCTGTCACCAGGGAAGTCAGGCGCCGCCTTGGTGACTTGCCCTTGGTTGCAGATGTTCATTTTGACCATAAAGTGGCTTTGGCGGTCGCTCCTTATGTAGACAAAATCAGGTTAAATCCCGGTACGTTACGTGGCCAAGTCGAGGTTTCTGAGGTCGCAAAGGCACTTTTGGACCATGGAACAGCCTTGAGGATTGGCTCGAATTCTGGCTCTTTGCCCAATCCAAAGGACCCAGACCCTATTGCCAAGCAGTTGTGTGACGCTGTTGAAGTTTGGGTTAAACGATTCGAGGATGCTGGCTTCTTTGACATAGTGGTATCAGTCAAGGCGACGTCCCCAGTTATGACGCTTCAGGCAAACCACATGGCCTCAAAACGCTTTGAATATCCATTACATATCGGTTTGACCGAGGCTGGAACTGTTAGCTCAGGGTCGGTAAGGTCGGCCGCTGTTTTGGGCGCTCTTTTGGCGCAGAAGATTGGTGATACCATCAGGGTTTCCTTGGCTGGGGACCCTTTGGCTGAGATACCAGTTGGACTGAATATCTTGCGAAGTCTTGGTCTGCGGCCTGAGGGTGGGCGGGTTATTGCTTGTCCTACCTGTGGGCGGTCAAGGATTGATGTGGCAAAGTATGCCAAGCTAATCGAAGAGGCTTTTCCTGATGATCCACGGGTAATAGCAGTGATGGGATGCGAGGTGAATGGGCCAGGCGAGGCAAAAATGGCGGATGTTGCCTTGGTGGGGAGTGTCGATGGGGCGGTGGTATACAGAGGGAGCAAGGCAGTGTTTAGGGGGGCGGTGGAGGAGGCGGTGAGGATGGTGGGGGCAGGGGCAGGGACAGGGACAGGGGCAGGGACAGGGGCAGGGGCAGGGACAGGGGCAGGGGTGGGGAGTGAGATGAGTGGTTTGGTGGTTAAGGCCGTTTGTTTTGATATGGATGATACTTTGTACCCTGAGTCTGAGTTTGTGTTGGGGGGGCTTGCTGCGGCTGGGGCGGTCTTGGACGCTAGGTTTGGGCGAAAAGACGGCTTTGAAACTTTTTGCAAGGTACATGATGAGCATGGGCCTTGGCGCATTTTTGACCTAGGCCTGGCTGAGATGGGAATCTTGGTTGAGCCAGACCTGATCGCCGCGCTTGTACAGGCGTTTCGTTATCATTTACCAAATGTTAGGCCGTTTCCAGACATCCCTGAATTGCTTCAATCCTTAAAAAACAGGGACGTCAAACTTGCCTTAATTACCGACGGAGACCCAAAAATTCAAAGGGCCAAATGGTCAGCTTTGGGGCTTGACCACTTTTTTGATGTGGCCGTTTTTACAGGCGATATCAATGGTCAACCCTTCCCAAAACCAGCTTTTGAGCCGTTCAAAGTCGCCTTCGCAAATCTTGGTGTCGATCATAGTCAGATCGCCATGGTTGGGGATAACCCCGCAAAAGACTTCCCAGTTCCCGAAAGTCTAGGTTGGCACACAATTAGAACTGCTTTTGCCCAGGGCTACCATCGTGATGCTTTCGACGGCAGGAAAAAGCAAACAACCGTCAATTCTGTTCAAAAACTTAAAGATGTTTTGATGGCTCTGACCACCCCACAAGACAATCCTGCAAAGCACTAGTTCGCGCCTTGCACCACTGTTAGAGCCCAGGTCCTGGTTTTGATGTCGGCCGATACTTGCACCGGGTCTGTCGAACCATCCAGTCGCGTAACGAAGGTCTCGATATCATTAAACTGTTGACCTTGATCGTTATCAAGCAAAGGGATGCCATCAGAATTTAACACCGGGGTCCCTATGAACACCACATAGTCGTCCTTAATCGCAAGCCCACCATCAGCTATATCGACGTTTGCTGGGATGTCCCCTGTTGGAAAGTTCGTGATATTGCGCAATGCTGCCGTCTGATTTCCACCGGCGACCAACGCGTCCAGACCCACAGCCAGGATCTGAGTCGAAGTTTTTTGCAGCTTTCCGCACTTTCGCTTGGCCGTAAACACCACTTCGTCCCCGGCGATCCACATCGTTTTAAAGACCTCGGTCCATGGCGCTGAGTGTGCGTTATAGCAGGCCGCTTCTCTAAAAAAGGTGTCATCTCCACTGACTTCACTGATTATTGCCCTAAATGGCTCTGCACTTAAATCCTTGCTGTTAAGATCATAAGTAAAAAAGGTCAAAGCCTTGTCATTTTCAACAGTTGCCATCACTGCCTTATCATCGGCAACAACCAAAGGCTCGCGCCCAGTAAAGCGCCCAGGCTCAGAACTACAGTGCCCATAACTGTCCAAACGCGAACCACAGATTGGGCTGCCAAGTGGTGAAAGCTTCCCATCTTTGAAGACCCACAAGTTTAAAAACTCACCTTTTGGATCCAACAGCACGATTACCTTACCGTCAGGACTGGCGCTGAAACCTCCGGTGTAGCCAGTCAATCCAACGTGATTTCTAGCTGGAAAGCGGAAAAGTTGTTTAAATTCCAACTCGTTACCGCCAAGTTCCAGTTCCATAATGTACCAGCAGGCCCTGTCCAACCCCTGGTCATACTCACACTCTGGATCCATCTTCGAGACCAGTAACTTTTGCCCATAAAAACCAAGGCTTGTCACATTAGACTCAACCAGCAAGGAAACAAAGGTCAAATCCTTTTCAAGCCTTCCAAACGAAAGCCTAGTCCGCCCACCTTCCTCATCCTCAATTACACCCAGCCAGCTTAAACTCTCGTCCACATAGCAGCCCTGGCGACAATCAATATTTTCATTTACCCCACCTTCACCTGCGATTATTACCTTGGGCTTACCGTTGATTGTCAAATCAGACTCTTGTAAATGCGCTTCACCTGAGTCCGTCGTTTTATCAATGAAATTCTGGGCTTGCCACTCGGGAATCTTTGGATCGATCATCTCAAGCGACGCCTTTTGTTGGTCCAAGGTCTGGCGACGCTCTAAAATCAGGCGGAAATTGCCTTCTACTACAGTCGGCTGTCTGTCTTTCACATCTTGAGAATCCTGCTCAGTCGCTGTGTCACCAGTCGTCGAGTCCGCAGGCGTTGTTGTTCCACCGCAACTAGCAATAATCAAAATGAAAAAGAGCAAAAGCGATTTCTTCATCACATAACTCCAAAGTCACACAAATGGCCAATCTAATTCTCAACACCTTGGCACCGGTACATGATACATTTAAAACAGTTTTTTTAGGACCTTGAATGACTTTAAATCTTACTGAACTTGAAGCGGTCGTGGCGGACATGCAAAAGGTTTTGATTGACTCCACCTTCCTGGATTTCAGGCAGCTTGATGAGTTCAATGGAATCATGGCGTTGCAGACTGCTAACGGCATAAAAAATATCCGCTTTTCTGCGTCATTGCGCCTGTCGCGAATCCACTTCACCAAATCGAGGCCGCCCGCGGCAAAAGGGCCAACAGGGTACGCCTTTGAAGGCAAGATGTTTCGTGAATTAAAGGAGATGCGCCTTAAAGAGATAAAAACCGCCTTTGGAGACAGGGTGGTCATAATGCGTTTTTCAAACGATTCCTATGACCGCAAGCTGATTTTTGAATGCTCTGGACATCATCCGAATCTGTTCTTAACTGATGAACATGAGGAGGTTATTGGCCTGTTGGTGCCCTCTCATTCTAAAAAGCGGCTTTTGAAGATTGGGCGTCGCTATACAAAACCTTTAGCCAGGGAAAAGGCGATCACTGAGGCTTTTAGGTTTGCGCCTGGCTCTGGAAAAGGCGATCTAAGCGCCAGAATTGAGGCCGCGTACAAGGAGCTCGAAGCCAAAGAGGCAAGTGCTTTGAAGGCGGTTGAGGTGCGAAATGGCTTGGCCGAGTTGTTGGAAAGAATAAAGCGAACAAATCAGCAGCTTAGGGAACAAGGACAAGATGTGCAAAGTGCGCTAGAGCACGCCGCCAAAGTTGAACTGGCGCTGAGGGCCGTGCTTGAGGGGCAGCCAAATGCGGTCGAGCAAGGTGAAAAAATCCTTGAGGCTGAGCGGGTAAAAAAGGTAGAACGCCCAAAAGCGAGGCATCGAAGGTTTGAAACTAGGTCTGGGTTGCCTATTTTGGTAGCTGCCGACGAGCAGGACAATCAGGTGCTATTGTTTGAAACAGCCAAGGATGACGATCTGTGGTTTCAAGTGGAGTCTGGGGCTGGGGCTCATGTGATTTTGCAAAACGCCAGAAAGGATCTGCCGTTTGAGGAACTCCTGGATGCAGCCTTGCTTGCAGTGTTTTTTTCAAAAGAGCATGAAAGTAGAGAAGCACCAGTCTTATGTACTCACAAAAGAAATATCAGGCTAGATCAAAAAGGTCGTCAACCGGGCTCCATAAGATTGCTGCGGACCCAGACTTTCAAAATAAGGCCTGACCCAGTGCGAATGAAGCGCCTGCTTTCATCCGAGAAGGGGGCAAGAGCGTAGTCACCATGAGCCTTCCAAAAGGCATGCCTAGAGCCGCCAAATCTGTCCCAAACGCCCATCCTCGTTAACAAATCTAGCGGTGTCCATACCCACGATAAAAGTCATTGACGCTTGCTACTTTGCGGGTCTAAACTAGATCTCGGTCTTGAAACTGAGGTGATTTGTGTCTGATTCTAAAGCCTACCGAGCTCCAACGAAATTGATTCACGGTAAGCACTCAACGGAGAAGTGGGATTACAACTACCATGTTGTTCCCCCGAAAACCGCATCGACCACGTTTAGATTGGCATCGGTGCTCAGAGGTAAAGAAGGCTTCATTGACTTCGGCGCCCCTTGGGGTCAGGGGGCCACCAAACCGACTTACATCTATGACCGCCTGACCGAGCCCTCCACAGGCATGTTGGAAGAGGTCTATGTCCAGGCTGAAGGCGGCGATTTTGCCTGCGCCTTTACGTGTGGTATGGCGGCCATTTCGGCGTCATTGATGGCGGTATCCAAGGCTGGTGACAATATAGTCGCCCACCCAACTATGTATGGTTGTACTTACAGCCTTTTGGTTAACCAGCTTCCTAGGTTTGGCATTACATCAAAACTGGTCAATTGCTCGGACTTGGATGCTGTTGGAGCCGCTTTGGATGAAAACACGTCGGCTGTCTACCTTGAGACACCTGCTAATCCAACGTTGGAATGTATTGATATTGCAGCAGTTCGCAAGGTCATCGACGCGCACAATGCCAAGGTCGGGCCTGAACGCAAGGTGCGCCTGATTGTTGACAACACCTTTCATACGTTTTGGGGACAGCGCCCGTTACAGCTTGGTGCAGACATAGTTGTATGCAGTCTGACTAAGGGTGTGGGTGGCTTTGGGGTCGATATGGGCGGGATGATTGTTGGGCCCAAAGATCTGGACCTTACCGTTCGCTTGATTCGCAAAGACTTTGGTGGCGTGCTGCCTCCTTCAAGTGCCTGGAACTTCCAAGTTTACGGCATCCCAACGATGCCAATCAGGCTGACTCAGCAGGCTGCCTCGGCCATGAAGATTGCCCAGTACCTGGAATCCAACCCCTTGGTGGGCAAAGTGAATTATCCCGGCCTTGAATCATACCCAGGCAAAGAGATTGCTAAACGTCAGATGACCACCCCTAATGGTGATTTTTTCCCAGGTAGCATGATTTATTTCGAGCTTGCTGGGGATTATGAACAGGCTAGCAAGCGTTGTCATCAACTGATAAATCACATAGCTGACAACGCCTACAGCATTACGCTGGCTGTCAGCCTAGGGATGACCAAGACCCTGGTTGAAGCTCCTGGGCTGATGACCCACTCGGCTCTGGACCAATGCGCCCAGGAAAAGGCCGGCATTCACCCAGGCGCCGTCCGTCTATCCATTGGCCTCGAAGATGTATCCGATCTCCTAGCAGACCTCGAACGCGCCTTTAGTACAGTCGAATAATTCCAGGTCCAAAACAACGAACCAATTACGAATCTGAGATATTAGAGACGGGTTTCTTCTGTTTAAACAAGTAGATACGCAAAGGGCACCCGAAGGTGCCCCCGCGTTTAGTGAACGATTCTACGAATTATTCGGTTTCGTTCTCGAAGAACATGGCGGAAGCGCCAACGGAGGAGCACTCACCGTATTGGGCATTGGGATCGCCATACAGGAAGCGCTTGAAGGTTGACATCTCGCCGTCGCAGTCAAGGTCTGCGTGGGCCCATGCTGTTGCTTGAGCCTCATTCAAGTCCTTACCGTTGTTCTCGAAACGATAGACGAAATAGTGCTCGTCAGTCATCTGGAAGGTCAGAGCAGACCACTGAGCGGTGTTCCATCCTTCGGAGTCGGAGTCGCAGCGGCCGTCCCTATTGACGTCCAGCAACTCATCGCAGCAGTTGGCACCTGGGGTCAAGCCCTGACTGGCTGGGAACTGGCAGTACAGCTTGGAGCCCACACTGGTGACACGTGGGGCGGTGTAGTACGAAGAAGCACCCTTGACGATTTTGTCGAGCTCGTCGATAGCCTCAGTTGTCTTGGCACGGCGCATGTACTTGATGAACGCAGGTACTGCAATGACAGCCAAGATACCGAGGATGGCAACGACGACCATCAATTCGACCAGGGTGAAGCCCTTGAAACCAATTTTGCGGAAACGAGCTAGCATGTTTGACCTCCTAAAAGTGACCTTTTTTCCTCCTGGCCATCCGACCAAGTGGATAGCCCATACCGGGCAGGCCACTAGGCGCTGCCCAACGGGCGCTTCTTAGAAGCAATCATCGTGCCAAAGTGAAAATACTGTGAATAAAGGGTGTTATGGGTTTTGAGCCCACAATCTAGGGCCTGTTTTTACAAAAAACGCGATGGTGAGTGACAAGAATTGTCAGTGGGCAGGAAAAAATGTGAAGGAAGGTGACAGGGACAGGGACAGGGACAGGGACGGGGACAGGGACGGGGACAGGGACAGGGACAGGGACGGGGACAGGGACGGGGACGGGGACAGGGCAGGGACAGGGTCACCAGGGGCCTAGCCTTAGCCAGCCTTGGTCGTAGGTTCGTTTCACCTCGATTCCAAGTTGGGAGAGGCGGTCTTGAAGCTTGGTCGAGAGGGCTGGTTTGCCTGCCACTGGAATGCCGGTTGATATTGCTAGTTTTGGTGAGACTGCTTTTAAAAACTCAATTGATGACGCCCCTGGGCTTCCATGGTGACCTAGCTTTAAAAACTCGGCGGATAGGTCGACTTGGTCTGCTATCAGTAGTTTTTCAATTGGAGTTTCAAGGTCTCCTGTTAATAAAACGGTATGATCTTCGGTTATTAATTTGAATACTAACGACGCTGCGTTTCGGTTGTAGTTTGGGTAGAGGGGTGGCCATAAAACCTTGGTGCTTTTTCCACATTCCGGGATGGCGTTATCACCTTGTTTTAAACAGGTTATGGAGTTTACATGTGGCCTAGCGCGTTCTAAAAAGCCTTTTAATGGCTCTTCATCCATGGCAACACAGGGCGCCGCAATTTTATTGACTGGGATTGTGGTTACAACTGCCAAAGTGCCTCCCACGTGATCTTCGTCTGCGTGGGTCAGGATTATGCCTTCAAGTTTCGTGACGCCTTGTGAACGAAGTTCTGGAAGCAACTTTTTATAGGCCGCTAGTTCCTGAGCTGTATCCAAAAGCCAAGTCTTGTTGTTTTCGCAGTGGACCAACATTGCGTCACCCTTGCCGACATCCAAGAAGGTGACTGCAACTTGGTTTGGTGGAACCTGAGGGGCCCTTGGCCATGGCACCAGAATACATGCAAACGCAAGGCTGGCAATGATAGGGATTTTTAAATCTGAAATTGCCAGACGTAGGGCAATGAAAAAAGCTGCGATTGGCAAAATACTGGTTATTTGGTGGGAAAAAGCCCAGGCATTTTTTGGTAAAACCATTGAAAGCCACTGCTGACTGCCAAGCCAGAATTCCAAAACCCATTGCACTGGAGGCGCGACGTGCTCAAGCGCGAAGGGGGCTACTGTCGCGGTGAAGGCCAAAAATAGTGCACATGGCATCAAAAGAATTCCAGCAGTTGGGACAATCAGCAAATTAATGAAAGGGCCAAATGGGGCGGCTACCCCAAAGGCAAGGACTGTCGCAGGCAAGGTGCCTATTGTTGCAGCCAGGGATGCTATTAACGCCTGTTTCAGGGGGTTGCTTTTGCCACAGATTTTTTGAAGGGGTGGGACCAGAAAAGCCAAGGAAAAGACGGCCCCATATGACATCAGAAACGACAGGGAAAACGCGATTGTCGGTTCATGAATTAGAGCCATTATCGCGACTATACATATCACAGAGGCAAGGGCCTGGCCGCGACCCAGACTGATGGCATAAGCTGCGGCCATGCACATCACTGCAGCTCTGGTGGCTGAAGGGGACCAGCCTGCCAAGGTGGCCATCCCTCCGGCTGCTATTGCGGCGATAATCATGGTTATTTTTGTAAGGTTGGTCGTTGGAAACAAGCGAACGATTACTGGGCCGAAAAGTGTGTAAACCAGGAAACCAACTATAGAGGCTGCAGCTGCAACGTGTAAGCCTGACACTGCGAGGACGTGGGCGGTACCTATGGCTGACAAACTTTGGCGAACTTCTGGTGCAATTCCACCTCCTTCCCCAAGTAAGACAGCTATGACCAAGTCTTTAACGTCTCCGGTTAAAGCAGATGTAAGGCGTAGTTGTAGCGCAAGGCGGCCCCGGTCGATTTGCGAGCCAACCGTCTTTGGTTGTTTACCAACAGTGATGCTGTGCGCAAGCTTTGATATGGAAAACGTAGTTGGCGGGACTGGGTAGAACCATCCCCTTGTTACTGAATCAGAAGTCTTTGTGAAACTGCGAAATTTTCCCCTAGCGACAATCTCGGAATCTTTGATTACCGGCATAAGCTCTGAGTGACGAACGGTGACAAGGCACGGCGGTGAAAGTTTGATCCAGGTGCCGTTTTCATCTTTAGTGGCCAACAACGCCCCTCTTGCAACTGTTCCTTTATCACTTCGTTTTACGATTTCTTGGATTTGGATGTTTGCTACAACAGGCACGTCAAGAGGAATCCAGTCCGGAAGCGAAGTTGGTGGCTGGCTGGCCAAGCCAAATCTAAGAATTCCAACAGCTGCAAGCGCAAAAAAAGGCGCAAGGTGAAAAATGCATGAGCGTTTGATGAGCAAGGCTAAAGTAAAGATAAAGGCAGCCAAAGCAAAGGCGTGCACTGACCCTAAGGCACCGGCTAACCAGATGCCCGCAAGCAAGAACACAAAAGCTGGCTGAACCGGCGCAGCAGACATGATGAATTATCGATTTGGAGGGCGCGAGTGTTGCAGGGGGCAGGGACGGGTGCAGGGACGGGGACAGGGACAGGGACGGGGACAGGGGCAGGGAGATGATCGTGGTGATGTGCAGGATTTGGAGCTAAAAGAAGGTCGAGAGGGCACCCTGCAACATGGTCCGGGGGCAATCCTGGAGGGCGCTATCGGGAGTTGCCGGGACCCGACGTCTTTTGGTTGACATGAAGGCCGCGCAGCGGCCCGTCCGGGCCAAAAGGATGAATGTACACGTTAGCAATCGTATATTTCGCCCGGACGATGTCACTAAGAGACAGTCGGGGTGGCTACGGGAGATTTTGGGCCCGGAAGGATGCCACCGGACATGTTTTTAAACTGTAACGAAGAGATAAAACGCCAAAAAGAACAAACAATCAGGAGCCAAAACGTGCTAGTTGGCGGGGGCAGGGACGGGAGCAGGGACAGGGGCGCTAGCCTTGGGACAGAACCATGGCGGGGTCGGTTTTGGCGGCTGATCTTGCTGGTAGCCAAGCGCCTGCTAGGGCGAAGATGATGGCACACGCTATTGCTACAAGAACAATGTAAAGATTAAATGAAAACAGGCTCTCCGGGCTTCCAGGAATGTGCGCGAAAACTGACGCGGCCATGGCGTTGACTACTATGCCCATGACCCAGGCCAGCAATACCCCTAGGCTGCCTCCAACTAGGCCAAGAATTGCCGCCTCACCCAAAAATAAAAGCCTGATGTCATTCAAAGTCGCACCAACTGAGCGATAAATCGCAATTTCCATACGCCGCTCAGTCACCAACATCATGAAGGTATGAGCTATGTTGATCGCAGAAATCGCAAGTATCACCAGGCTTACAACCGCAAAAACTATGGTCAGAATAAGCAAAACATTCGCAGCCTTACGCCCCTCTTCACTCTTTGGCGCCAGCGTCAACCCAAGTACCTTTGCATCTTGCACCAGCATTGGAACATCTTCGTTGTGTCTTGTTTCAACAACAACGCTGGTGTACTCGGCTGATGCTTGACGCCCCCTTTGAGCCGCGTTTGCTCGCACCACATAAGGCAAGGGCACTGTCACACCAAATTCCATGGCTTTTGGTGAAAACCCAACTACTTTGGCTCGTCGCACCACCCGCTCAGTGATTGGCCCATCTGCCACGAAGTAGGATTCGCCAAATAGAATTGCGAAGTTCACCCCAAGCACCACCTGAAGTCCTCCAAGGCGCTTCAAACCAAGCGCGGTTGCAACCATCGAGTTATAGACTTCCAACAAAAATGGTGAAATCAAGGCCGGAATTGGTGCTTCACAGGTACCATGAACCAAAGCAAGGTTTTTTGCCGCACAGTAGGTGCCCTCAGGACAGGGTTGACCAGCTCGAAGGCTTGGCGCCACAACGGTTCCACGCTGGCGGTTGATATCGTTGGCAAGTTGGTCGTTGGCGTCATCCAAACGACACTGCAGTTGTTCGCAGATGCCTTTACTGACGAGGCAGACCGCGCCCATGTTGCATTCTGAATCATTCCTGCATATTGGAACGCAGGCGCCCGCCTCGCACGCTTGACCCTCGCCACATCGTTCATCGCAAGAAACGCGGCAACGGCCAGCAAGACAACTCATCCCAACAGGACAGTTGTCGTCATTATCACACCAAGCTGTAGCACCAAGATCCGCAAATCTGTTCCACCAGGTAGGACGGGTGCAAAAGCCGTCGCTACACTTGCCACCTATCCCACAGGCGCTATCTTGTTCACAAGGCAAGTCCAGGATTTCTGGGCCCAAAACAGCTGCTTCAGCTTGACGAAGCTCATCTGCAATCAAAGCTGGTTCAATGCCATCAAAGAATGATTCGACTCTGGCATCACGCCCCAAAACATCAGCGCCTCCCCAAAGGCGCGCTTGGAACTTGGCCCTTTGTTTTGGGTAAACAGATGTTACTCCCTCCAGCTTTTCCAAAGCTGTCAAGGTCGCCACGTCCATTTTGGTGGGGACTTCCATGCCAAGTCCAAACAACCCAACTGTTTCAGCCTGAAATTCCACTTGGTTCACAGGATACAGACGGTTTAAAACCCGCTCCTGGACCCCATTTGACAAGGCCAAGAAAAACGCCAACGTCGACGCTCCCACCACAAGCCCAACTAATGAAAAGGCGAAATGGCGGCGGCTCTTTGATATGGCCCCCTTGATCATGTCAACTCGTGCTTGCCAAATCATGCCTTACCACCATTATCAACCAGACGCCCTGCTTCCAAAACCACCTTGCGACTGGCAGCTTTGCTGACCCTTTGTTCGTGTGTGGCAATGATCAAGGTTGTTCCGTCGTTTTCGCATAGTTCCATAAACAGGTCCAAAACCAGTTGACCAGTCTCGGCATCTAGGTTGCCAGTTGGCTCATCACACAAAAGGATTGGGGGGCGATTCAAGATTGCCCTTGCTATGGCAACCCTTTGGCGTTCCCCAGCGGAAAGACTAGTTGGCAGGCTTGACGCCCGGTGCAACAGGCCAGTTCTGGCCAAGGCTATCTGGGCGCGTTGCTGGAAGATCTCGGTATCGCTGTAATCTGAAAATCTGGATGGCAGCAGGACATTTTCGAAAACCGTCAATTGAGGCAGAAGATGAAAAGCCTGAAAGACAAAACCAATAGTCTGATTTCGCATCTTGGACAGCTCAACATCGTCCATTTTCGCCAAGTTTTGGTCGGCTATGAAAACTTGTCCTTCGTAATCTCGGTCCAGACCACCCAAAATGTTCAATAAAGTGGTCTTTCCAGAGCCAGATCGGCCAACTATCGCAACAAATTCCCCAGCCTCTATCTGAAGATTCAAGTCCTGGATGGCATACGTACCGCGGCCAGCCTCGGGCGATTCAATCGCGCCAGGGTAAATCTTTGATAAGTCAGCTATATGTACCAACGATTTGTTCACTAGTTCACCAATCGCACCTTTAAAGCCGCCTCCAAGACAAAACGCAGCCCATCTTGAACTACAAGGGCCTCTATCGATTCCAGGTTAGTTGCCAAATGGCGCACAAAATCAATGACAGCTATACCTGAAGCCTCAATCAGTGCGCCGGGATCAATTTGAAGCTCCAAAAGATGCTCTTGCTTCAAACCTTTGGATTTATCCAAGTTCATATCAAATTGCCAGCTTGGAAACATTAAAGACAACTGTTCATTTGCCTTGCTAGCCATTTCAGGCGTCTTAAATCCGGCTGAAAGCTGAACTGGAAGCTTTCCAATATCTGAAAACTGGGCCAAAGGCCGCAGCTGTTTAGGGCTGCCCCTTGGAATGGTTAGCAGCAGTCGTCCATCCCAAGCCTTAAACCAGTCGGTTTTCGCAATGTGGCCGAAAGGTGTTTGTTGCAGCGGCAGCGCCCCAAATTGTGTAAAAAGCCTTGCAGCGCCAGTTAATTCTTGACGACCGATCCGACTCTTGTAGGGCTCACCAGGTGCTCCCATGGCTGCAGTAATCTCGATTCCCTTGTTAAAAGAAAGGGCAAAGCGCAGGTCCCCAAGTAGGGTCCTTACAAAGCCAGACTTGGGGATGGCGAGTCCCACCATATCTGCAAGGGTGTCAAGACGTTGATTTCCTACAAAACCAATGATATCCGGCAACGGCGCTCTAAGTTCAGCCTTGATATCATCCAGCCTTTGGCGATTTTCCATGTGCTTGGCACTGAAAACCTGATCACACGTTGCGTCAGCCCCAAGGCAGATGACAGCAAGCCTTGGTCTAACGACCAGCGAGGCGGTTTTACCTGATTCATCGTGAAAGCGTCTGATTCCATCGGTATCGTCTTCTTCAATAAGGCCCAACCTAGCCAATCTCAGACCAATTCTTCTGCCGGCCACTTTGGATTTTTCCACCGGAAGCACGGCCAATATGGCGTCGTTATAGGCCGCCAGCACTATGCCTCGGTTTTGGTCCAGCCCCTCAGCCTTTAATGCGGCTGGATTTTGCAGGTCCAGACCAGTAAGAGACCGCACCAAATCAAAGGCGCCGGCTAGATCTGGGATTTTTTCAACTATGGGAGCAAGCTTTACAGAGATATCCTTTGGTGCTGCCACAGCGATGATTAAATCAGATTCCACTGGGACTGCCGTGATCGGGTCTGGCCTGTATCCAGCACAGCCAATGAATAGGATGGCTGCCAGCAGTAGTGTGCGCATGGTGGTTTTCATTTGTTCGGGACTTCTGCTTGGTCATTTGGATAGCGAACTTTCGGTGTTTCCCCTTTTTTCAGTGCCTCATAATCGCGTTTGGCGTTGGCCATTTTGCCTGGTTCAAAGCAAAACCGGTCTGGTTCATCCATGTACTTCAGGAACAAAGCCAGTTCAGCAGTGGATTTTTCGTGGTCGACATAACGCCACACTGTTGAACGGCAATATGCAATATCTGGCTCGTTATAGGCCATGTGATTAATCTCGTCCAAAACCTTTTGGGCTGGCTCTTGCTGGCCTGAAAAATAGTACGCCATCGCCAAATACATGCCGATTCTAGGCTCTTCAGGTACTTCTCGATACGCTGCCAACAAGGCTGGGATGCTCCTTTCAAACTGGCCCAGATAGTGCATTCCCATTCCAGCTAGATATCCCGACACAATGTCTGATTTATCCTTTTCCCAGGCTGCAAAAAGCTCATCTACCCTTGCAGTATCAAGTTGTCCCGATTGTTCTTCAGCCGCGCCATATGCTCCAAGAAGGCCTGGATAATGCAGGTTTTTGCGGGCCAGGATCCCCCAAGGCTTGGTGGCCTTACCCAAGGAAACCCTGTTAAAGAAGTCATCAAAGTAAAAAGAGCCCCACAAAAACAGCAGGTCTTCGTCTTCGCCTAGCTGCTCCAAAGCGGTCTGCGCTGCCGCCTCGACAGCGTCTGCATCATTAAGGGCATAGGCGGTTTTCACCTGCAGGAAGTGAGCGCAGCGAGGCAACTCTTTAGTTTTACCAGCTATGCCTTGCCAGATTCGTTGCACATCTGCTGCGCGGCCTTCAGCCAAACCCCTTAAAAAGAGGTTGGTTTTTGCGCAAATGTCCGGTCCTATCAGCTTTTCGGCCTCTGCAGTTTTATTGGCCATCAGGTATGAAAGGGCCAATTCCTGGTCAAGCCTTTGGTTTTTGGGCCCTGATGCCTTTTCAAGAACGGCCACGGCCTGATCAAATTCTCCGATCCTTCGATACACCGAGGCGGCCGCCATAGGGCTGTCTTTGGCCAGTTTTGCTGCCAATCCTGCAGAGGTCTCTTTATCGCCAATCGCTTCAATGGCCTTTTTGTAGTTATCAACCGCAGTTTGTAAGCCCAAATCCCAATTCGGTTCAGGTAGTTTCCTGGGTGGCAGACTGTCTATGGACAAAGCTGAGGCAGGTTGTGCGTCTGTTGCAGGCTTTGCCTTAACCGCCATCCATTGAAAGCCATCTTCGTGGGTCTTGATTCTGGCCAAAAGGTACTTTGCCAAGGTTTTTGCAGGTTTCCCTCCAGCTTTGACCTGCAACATGAACCGCTCGGTTTTGCCATCGTTTGGCCCATCTGAATCAGGGTGTTTTAAAACGATGACCGCTTTGACCCCCGCCTTATTTACGAAGGTCGCCTCCACATGGTCAGGCTGAAGAGTGGTGCCTTCATTTTGCCATTTACCAGGGGCTTTGCTTACATCTAAAATCTTGGCGAAGAAGTCTTCATAACCGCCACTTATCACAAAGTTGGGAGCAGCGTGGGAATGGCTCGCCAACATGAGCACAGCAATAACGGCCGTTGGTACAAAAAATGCGGATTTGAAATTCATCATCAGGCCTCTCCATAACATACAAGGTCCAGACATCGCGATTTGGTCGCTGGTTTAAGACCTTCTTGGCGGGTGATAATGTACCACATGGTCCCTTCAAAATCATCGCCAGCCGGCTAGCAATTTAGGCGCTGATTTTAGGGCGAGCGGTGATTTTGGGGCCCTAATGTAGTAGCATCAAGGCCGCGGATCCTAGCATGATGGCGGGTCTTTTGAGCTTTTGTGTTGGTTTGGGAAAGAAGCTGGTTTCCATGTGCAGACTTTTGGTCTTCTTGTTGCCCCTGGTTTGTTCCCCCTTACAGGCAACTGAGCTTGCCCCGACAGATTCAGGCGCGGGGCTTGAGCAGGCTGGCAGTCAAGAATTGGGTAGCACAGACAATCCCAAGGCCCCCATTGAAGCACGCGTTGCCAAACCTACTCGTTATGCCAAGCGTGCGGACCAGCCACCGCCTGGGTTTGCTAGATATATCGAGCGGGCCTCTGCGTATACAGGAATCGCGTTTGTCGTCGCTTTTTTGGTCATTTTTCCTTGGATAATCCGAGCCTGTTTGGTATCGCTGCGAGATGACTGGTGGCTGGTGCTTGCGATCAGTGCGGCCGCAATCGGCTTGCGCTTGGTGTTGCCATCCATCCCTGTGATGCACTACATGGGATATCACATCGCCCAGCTTTCGTTCGACCTTGACCCCATTCCAAAGTATGGGTCTGGAGCTTTAGCCGCACATCATCTTTTATTTAAGCTGACTGGACCCAGCCACATAGCATCGATTTGGTTGAACAAGATTGTTGGTGGGTTGCTGGTTTTGCCTTCTGCGGCCCTTATCGCCCTTTTGGGTGGAAGCCGAAAATCTGTAATTGCTGCAGCCCTTTTGGTGGCTTTTGTGCCTTTGTTTGTAAAGGATTCTACGACTGAAAGTTTGGGCGTGTTGACCGCATTTTGGACCATTTGTGGCCTTGTTTTGGCGACTAGTAGCAATTATTCGGTTGCAACCCTATTGGGGATGTTTGTTTCTTTGGGGTTGGCCGTGTTGTCTAGGCCCGAGGCCCTAGTTTTGGTGCCGTTTGGTGCGATTTTGTTAGCCCCCAAAGGTGAAAACCGGCTTTCTACAACTGCGTTTGCCCTGCTGACCTTGGCTACGTTGATTTTTGTTGCCTTAAGGGTTGCCCAAATGACTTGGGCAGTTCTGCTCGAACTGAGCAGGGGAAACACTCCACAAATGGCCAGTTTGGGTGTGGTAAAGACGGTGATTTTGGGAACCATTTGGCGAAATGGGGCCTTTTGGCCTTCCATATTCCCAGTTGGCGTGACACTCGTGGCCTTGCTTTCGCTTTTTGTGCGCAAAATCAGGAGGCCGGCCGCAATTTTGCTTGGACTTGGATTGGTTTGGATCGCCACTTCTCAGCTTGATCTGCCGTATGTCTCCGTGCCGCGGGTGCAGGCGCCTGGTTTGCTGCTAATTACCTTGGCGGCTGCCTTGGGTTTTGAGGGGCTCGGGCTGCATACAAGCGTGGTTGCAGCCTTGGTCATCATTGGTTCAGCTATTTATACTGTGCCCACCCTTTGGGCTAGGTCAAACAGTGACGATGAAGAGGATTTGCTCAGAAAAACAACTGAATTGTTGCCTTCTAATTCAGTCACTGTGGTCCGTCGTGGCTATGAGGACCATCCCTTGGAGCCAGCTCATTTAGATTGGCCTGATTATTGGTTTCAACCTCCTTTCAGGGATGATAAAGTTCGAGATATTAAAAGATTCCTTAGTAAGCCGAACTTTGATAAGCCAGTTTATTTCATCAAGGGGATTCGTTGTTTTTACAGAAAATGTGGCGAAAGGGGCGAGCATCCAGCGTGCTTGGAATTGGGCAAACGCTTCACATTAAAGCCTGTTTATGTAAAGGAAGTGCCCTTAAGACGACTTCCGATTGATCGTAACCTTGCGAACCCGCTGTCTGATATGGATTTTCGGTGGTGCTATTCAGATGATGGCCCCTTTGAGATTGGCCTTTTTCAGGTCTTGCCATAGTCGCCTTCCAACTAAACCTCCTAGGCTGGCTAAACCAGGAAAAATTGGTACTTGATACTGCCTGAACCAACAAAATCTTTAAGGCTTTGGCCGCCTGCCGATTTTGCGATCTTGCAAGCTGTGGAATAAGTACCATCCTTTAAGTGTTCACCATCGAAAGTGTTCCTTTCAGGTTGGGAACTACAAAGGAGGGTCTTTCATGCGATTTCGTTACATAATTTCAGCGGCCGTCACTTTGGCCGTAATATTGGCCTATGTTCATTACCCAAGCGCTGCCGAAAAGAAAGCTCAGATTTGGACTGACGGTGGCGTCAGTTCTAGCGCCAGTTTTAATCCGATGCAAGGTTTTTCAGCCTTGGTTAAGCAAGTCAAACCAGCGGTTGTAAACATTGCTACCAAGATCGAGCGACCTGGCCAAAGGATCCAATCCAGGCGTGGCCCTTCAAATGATCCGTTTGATGACCTGTTTCGACATTTCTTTGGTGACCCCAGCTTTGTTCCACCTCAAAAGCGAAATTCCTTGGGGTCTGGGTTCATAATCAGCGCAGATGGTCACATTTTAACCAACAATCACGTGGTTAAAGACGCCACTGAAATAACGGTCAAACTATCTGCTGACAGTAAGGAACTTGTTGCCAAGGTCATTGGAACAGATGAAAAGTACGATTTGGCGCTTTTAAAGGTTGATGCTGGAGAGGCGTTGCCATTCGTGAAGTTTGGGGATTCAGATCAGCTAGAGGTTGGGGAGTGGGTCGTGGCAATTGGAAGCCCCTTTGGATTGGCCCACACTGTGACCGCAGGTATTGTGTCTGCGAAAGATCGAGTCATTGGTGCCGGACCCTACGATGATTTCATTCAGACTGATGCGTCGATTAATCCTGGAAACTCTGGGGGACCGCTTTTTGATATATCTGGTAACGTGGTCGGGATTAACACCGCGATTCACGCAGCTGGACAAGGGATTGGTTTTGCAGTTCCAGTAAATATGGCAAAGCAATTCATCAGTGATGTCCTAAATTATGGAAAGGTATCTAGGGGATGGCTTGGTATTGGAATTCAGGACTTGACGCCTGCCCTTGCAAAAAGCCTGGGTCTGTCTAGCCCCAGGGGTGTTTTGGTCTCCCAAGTGAATCCGGGAGAGCCGGCTGAAAAGGGTGGAATGAAGCAGGGAGACATCATCATAAGGTTGGGCAACAAGGAAATTGACAGTGTTGGGACCTTGACCAGGACTGCAGGCATGACGCAACCTGGTAAAACTGTGGATGTGGTGGTTATTAGAAATGGCAAGACCATGACCTTGAAGATCACGATGGGCAGTGAGGAAACTAAGTCCGAAGTGGCCTCGTCACCAACAAGTAGAGCTAGTGCTCAAGTTTTAGGGCTGACGCTAGGTGAGCTTTCAAAGAGGGACCTAGCCAAGCTTCCAGGTGGCAAAGGGGTGTTGGTCCAGGAAATAGACCCAAGCAGTACTGCCACTGATTTAAGACCTGGCGATGTCATTTTAGAAGTAAACAGGGCGCCTGTTTCTTCGGTCTCGGCCTTCAAGGCGGCAGTCAACAAGATCAAATCTGGAGACTCAGTCCTGTTCTTAGTCCTGCGTGGTTCATATTACTTTTACTCGGTCGTACAAAAACCTTAAATTCTTTTTTTACAAAAAAGAAGCGTGTCCGCAGACCATTTAACAGATTAAAAATAAAGATGAAAAACTGATTGATGGTGCACAAACGTTCAGCCGCCTTGCGTGAAATTTTTCCGCTTTTTCTGTACGACCTCTAAAAAACCGACCTCCAGTTAGATAAAAATAGTTTAATAAAAACAAATGGTTGTATTTGTGTAGATCGTGTTTTGGAATAAAAAGGATCAAAAGTGATCATATTAGTAGCAAAAAGGATTGTAGAAGGTAGAATGTAATTTCCTGGGGTGCTGGGTGGAGCTATGGCCAGTGGACCGCGAAAACAAGAGCGTTGGAATTTGTATGGAACGGCAACAGTTACATACGACCAAAAATCAGGTCGCGTAACTCTGCCCGCTGACTGGGAGGATATTAACCGCCACATAGCCAAGATAACTCCAAACCCAGAAGGGGAATACCTAGAGCTTCGCAATGCTCATTTTTACGACGAATTCGTTTCAAACGTCCGTACCGCTTTAAAAGATCAAGACTTGGCCTGCATTCAAGCAATCCTCGTAGATTATGTGGGACTTACCGCAGATCTGCAAATTGACGCCAATCTCCGTGTAATCATTCCAAAAAGATTCAGAGACATCTTTGATAATTCCGACCAAGCCGTGTTAGTCGCCATTGGTGACGTCATTCAAATCTGGCCAGCCGAACTGTACGAAAAGGCACAGCAATCAAGACGTGAAGCCTTGCGCAAAGGCTACCAGAACATTGCCAAGAAATTGATTATGGGTGTCAGCCACGAGGAGGAGGTCGAGGTTGATGAATCACAACACTGATTTGGTCCACATTTCAGTGATGTCGAATGAAGTTGTTGAGCAACTGGGGTTTGCTCCTGCTGGAGTGTTTGTGGATGGAACCACAGGTTGTAGGGCAGGCCATGCCAAGGCGATTCTTTCAAGGTTGCCGCAAGCCCGCCAGGTGATTTGCATGGATCGAGATCCTAAGGCCATCAAGTCTTGTCAGTCAGTTTTGGCCGAATTTGAAGGCAGGTACACAGCTGTAAACAGAGGCTACGAGGAGCTGGCGTCTGTAATCGCCGAGCTTGGGATCACTGATGTGTCTGGAGTCAATCTGGATTTGGGGCTTTCCTCTGATCAATTGTCTTCTGAGCGTGGTTTTTCATTCAGAAAGGGACAGCCGCTTGACATGCGCTTTAATCCTGAAGGCGGTGACCCTACCGCGGCTGAAGTTATTGCAAATATTGACCAAAAAGAACTGGCAAAGCAGCTTTGGGAATTGGCGGAGGTGCCAGCAGCTGACCGGCTGGCCAAAAGGATGAAAGAGGCTTCACGTCAGGGTCTGATGGAGACTACTGACGATTTAGTGGCTGTCTGTAATGAAGTCCTGGGTCCACGGATTCGAAAGATCAGTAGTGCCACGCTGCCTTTTCAGGCGCTTAGGATAATGACCAATCGAGAGCTTGAAAGGCTTGATAGCTTTTTGGAAAGTGCCCCAGGCCTCTTGGCCAAAGGTGGGCGAATAGCAATTCTTTCGTTTCATTCCGTTGAAGATCGAATGGTTAAGTTTGCGTTTCGACGCTTGGCTGAAACTGGGGACTTCAAAATGCCGTTTAGGAAGGCAATGAAGCCCAGCCGTGAAGAAATTTTGAGTAATCGACGTTCTAGGAGCGCGAAACTCAGGGTTTTGGAGCGCTGCAATTAAAGGAGATGCGGTGGAACAACCACGCATTAAAAACTGGTTAAGCGCCCTTATCATCTTGGCCTTTGCAGTGTTGGCCACTGGTGTGGGGATTAACCACATAAAAGAAACGCAAAAGATGTTGGTCATCAGAAACCAGATAAACAGGGAACTTGAGGCGCACTTAGAGCACAAAAAACAAAGGGAAATGGTTATCAGGGATGTAACCGAATTGGAATCAGCCATCCGTGTCAAGGAATGGGCAAAGCTGGTTGGGATGAGAAGGCCACATCAATCAGAAAAAATTGAAATTCCGAAAGGGAGTATTGAGTAATGATGGGTAGCTTTAAATGTGTACATAGTTTGGTTGCGGCTGGCCTAGCAATCATGTTGATGGCTGGGTGTGCTGGAACTGGTGCTAACGCTACCAATCAGGCGAAGGCTGAGTACGCATATAAGTTGGCGTCAAACTATTACGCTGATCGCAACATTGCGATGACCCAAAGGGAACTGCACAACGCGCTTAAATTGGACCCTAATCATGTTCAGGCGTTAAACCTGCGTGGATTTGTGCGCTTGGGCCTTAAAGATATTGGCGGAGCTATTGCCGATTTTCAACAGGTATTGAACCTGGATCCTGATTTTCAGGAGGCCCGCAATAATCTCGGGTCGGCTTTGATCGCCCAGGGCCGCTATCATGAGGCAATCGAAGTGCTAGAGCCTCTTTTAGAGGACCCACTTTATCCAACTCCAGCATTTGCACAGGGTAATGTGGGATGGGCCTATTTTCAGCTTCAACAGTACGCGGATGCAAAACGTCATACCGCGATGGCAGTCTTTTTGAATCCTAGATTTTGTGTTGGTCTGAACAATCTTGGACAGATCTGCAAGGCAATGGGTGACATACGTGAGGCGGTTTCAAACCTGGAAAAGGCTATTAAAACCTGTCCCATGTATGCAGAGCCTCATTATCACTTGGGTGTGATTTATCAGGAGATGGGGCAGCTAACTGAGGCTACTGCCGCATTTGCAAAGTGCGTTGAATTGGCTCCGGAAACGGCATTGGGCAAAAGGTGTGCTATCCGACAGTAGGTCGAATGATGGGCGTTCGTGAGAAATTTAGACGATTAGGGAGGTGGATAGCCGGATCTAACTCGCAGACTGAGGCGGAGATCCTGCATCGTATGGTTGGGGTAACAGCGTTTGCCCTGGCGGCGCTGGTCTTTTTTGTTATCAAGTTTGGAGCGTTGCAGAAAAACGAAATCGAGGCTAGGGCGACACAACACGCTCATGCCACTAAACGTGCCAAAACCATTGTAGGTCGTAGGGGAGATATCTACGACAGGACTGGAAGCAAGATTTTGGCGACTACTTCCTTGGAGCCGGCTGTGGTGTTGCGGGGGGTTCCAGCCTATTTTGATCGTAAATCTGCGGCATATCAGCTTGCAGTTCCACTTGATATGGACCCTGAGCGCCTGCAAAAGTCATTTCAGACTACTTCCGAGAACATTTTGATTAAAGAAAGGCTGACCGAACAAGAGGTCAGCGCTGTGGAAAAACTGGGGATTAGTGGCATATCTATTGAACATCATTACCATAGATTCTATCCACTAGAGAACTTGCTAGGCTCAGTGCTTGGTTATCTGTCGGTGGTAACCAGTGAAGAAGTGGCGCCTGTTATAGAGGTGCTGGATTTGAATTCAGAACCAGAATTAGCCAAATGGATTCCATTGGTTGATAGCTTGCGGGCAATCACCGGATATGACGCGACACCACAAAAGGTGACCAGAAAGTATCAGCCAGACACTTACCTGGCTAGAAAGGGCATTGAACTTAGCTACGACGACGTGTTGAGGGGGCGAAGCAAGAGGCTGGGCCAGGTTAGTGATAGCAGAGGCAGGCTATTTCCATTGGGCTCTGCAGAGGATGTGTTGTTGACGGCCGGTGACAGCATCCTGTTGTCTGTGGACGTTGATATCCAAATGGTGCTGGATGAGCAAATCGAGGCCCACGTGAAGGCTCAGGCTGCCAGGGGCGGGATGGGAGTGATCCTGGACGCGAAAACTGGTGACATTCTTGCGATGAGTTCATATCCGTTCTTGGACCCTAACAATTTTAAGGCTGCTTGTGGTGCGACAAGTGGGCAGGTTGATGATGGCTCTAACGCTTGTCGTAACAAAGTCGTGGAATTCCCATTTGAGCCAGGGTCGATCGCCAAAATGGTAACTGCGATGATTGGCTTTGATATTGGGGCGTTTGAACCTGGAACAAGGCTTCCTGGGGTTGGTAGCCCTTGTTTTGTTGGTCGAAATAAGGTTCGGGATACTCATGGCTTGAAAAAAGGCGAAGAATACACCGTTTCATCTGCATTCAGGCATTCATCAAACTGCGCTTTTGCAGAACTGGGCGGCAGGATTGGGGGAAAACGGTTTTTGCAGGGGTTAATCAGGCTTGGAGTTGGTGCCAAAACTGGCATCGACTTGCCTGGAGAACGCATTGGTAGGGCGATCACCAGCAGGACTAGAATGACCGAGATTGATGCGAAAGCCGCAGGTTATGGCTACGGTTATTACACATCGATCATCAACATGGCCTTACTGACGGCGGCCGTAACCATGGATGGCGTTAAACCTATACCGCAGTTGGTAATAGGGAAACGGTCGCATGATTCGGACAATCTGGAAATTATTCCAAGGCCAAAGCCCCAGCGTGTTATTTCTAAACGTGCAGCCAGACAGGTGAAACAGCTGATGGTAGATGCCATCATGTGGGAACCAGAAAAGGGGCGTGCTTATCATCCTGCTAGGCCGAAGCTTTATTCGGCAGCTGGTAAGACTGGCACCGCCAGGATCAACTTGGGTGGCAACTATACCCAAAAGGCCTACAACACATCGTTTGTTGGATTTGCACCAGCTGAAGAACCAGAGATAGTCGTTGCATTAACACTGATTGACCCACAAAAAAATAAACTGGCTGCACAAGCTGTCGGGCCCGTTTTTAGGGCCGTTGTTGATAGGGTTTTGCCCATTCGTGGGATTGAGGCCGTTGAACTGGAGGAGGCACATGCCCAGCGTTGACAGAAACTGGGTTGAAGCTGTCGCTCAATCTTTGGGGTATAAATCCCCAACCGAAATTCCAGGGATAACTGCGAACTCTAAGGCTGTGAAGCCTGGCTGGGTTTTTGTGGCTGTTAAGGGAAGTAAGGTTGACGGGCACACGTTTATTCCAGATGCGATTGCCGCTGGGGCCGGTTTGTTGATTGTTGAAACTGAACTTCCTGGCGATGCACGCGTGCGTGGGGTTTATCAAGGGGTGCCGTACTTAAGGGTTGCCGACAGTCGTTTGGCTTTGGCACACCTGTCGTGGGCCAACTACGACCATCCGACTGACAAGTTCGCCTTGGTGGGTATTACAGGAACCGACGGAAAAACATCTAGTGCACAGTTGACGTTAAGTGGGCTACAGGCGTGTGGCCATATAACTGGGTCTGTTGGTACCATTACCTATGACATTGATAAAGCAAAGGAACCGGCCTCCTTGACGACCCCAGGTCCAGAGATTTTAGCGCCTTTGTTTGAACGGATGGTCGATGCTGGTGTGCAAACTGCGGTGATGGAGGTCTCATCACACGGATTGGCGCTTAATCGAGTTTATGGTTGCAATTTCAGGTGCGTCGTTTTTACGAATATGACCAGGGACCATCTGGACTTTCACGGTTCTTCTAAAGAGTACGCAAACGCCAAGCTGCTGCTGTTTTCTGAAGTAATTGCGAACAACCCAGATACCTTGGGGGCCGTAGTTAATCAAGATGATCCGCTGTATCAACGGATAGTCGATGTATGTCCAGTACCGGTAGTCGGATTTTCCCTGAATCCTGATAGTGCCGCAGCAATTGCCCCCATCAAGGTTCATTATGGACTTGATGGAATTAAAGGCACCTTGCGGACTCCTTGGGGCAACGTTTCAATCGATAGCAAGTTGATTGGCAAAAACAATCTAAAAAACATCATGACTGCTATTGGGGTTGGAGGGGTGTTAGGTCATGACATTACACGCTTTGCCGCGGGCGTATGTCAACTGGACAGGATTCCAGGTCGTTTGGAGGCAGTTTCAGGTAAACGAAACGTCAACGTGTTTGTTGATTTTGCACATACACCAGATGCGATTACAGGGGTGCTTAGCATCCTTAAGGAGTTGGCTCCAAACCATCCTATTACCGCGGTGTTTGGCGCTGGTGGCAGCCGAGACGCAGGTAAACGTCCTTTGATGGGAAGGGCTGCAGCGCTGCTGGCGTCTAAGGTTGTGGTCACATCTGACAATCCAAGGGCCGAAGATGCAAAGGCGATTGCCGCACAGATAGTGGCCGGCATCGATGAGTTGAAAGAGCAGGGGATTGCCACTGGAGAGGTCATTGTTGAAACGGACCGTCGTTTGGCCATTAAGCTGGCGATAGAAACTGCTGAAGATGGCGAAGTTATTGTGATTTTGGGCAAAGGGCATGAAACCACCCAAGATTTTGGGACCCGAGTCATCCATTTCAGCGATGTTGAAGTTGCAAAGGAGTATTTAGACTCATGAGTCGAAAGTACCAAATCAAATTAACAGGTGAGTTGATTGCCGAGGCCGCAAATGGCGATTTGATTAAAGGTGCTGATATTGAGGCGGTACACGGGGCTTCTATAGACACAAGAACCGCCAAGGCTGGTCAAGTATTCATCGCAATTCCTGGTCCCAACTTTGATGGACATCAATTCATGGACGAGGCTATTGCTAAGGGATGTGTTGGCCTTGTTGTTAACAACGAGTTCATTTCAAGGGCCGTTGCAGCTTCTGGTGAGGCGCCTGATCGCGTCTTTGTGGTGGCAGTTGAAGATACAGTCAAAGCCATTGGAATGATTGCAAATACTTGGATTCATGTGCTAGGGCCTAAAGTGGTGGCTGTGACCGGTTCGGTTGGAAAAACCACTACTAAAGAGTTGTTGGCCGAATGCATGAAAACCCGATATGTGACCTTGGCAACCGTTGGAAACTTGAATAATCACATAGGTTTGCCCTTGACAGCCCTTTCTTTAAAGCCAGAGCATGAGGCAGTTGTTTTTGAAATGGGGATGAATCATGCAGGGGAGATTGCTCACCTGTGCAAAATTGCTCGTCCGCAAATTGGCGTTGTGACTTATGTTGGTCCAGTTCACTTGGAGGGCTTGGGGTCGATTGCCGCAATTGCCGACGCCAAATCCGAGTTGATTTCAGCGCTGCCTAAAAACGGTGTGGCCGTCCTCAATGCAGACAATCCACACGTAATCGCGATGGCTCAGCGTGCCCCTTGTCCGGTCATGACTTTTGGCTTTGATGCGAATGCGACGGTGCGAATCGTTGAAGCCCAAATCGATGAAAGGGGGCTGTTGACGCTTAGTTTGCAGTATAAAGATGAAATAATTCCAGTGGCTACCTTTTTGGTGGGCTTACACAATGCGGCTAATGTAGCAGCTGCCGTTACTGCTGCAATTGCCGCTGGGGTCCCATTTGACAAGGCTTGTAATGCTATTGGTTTGGTGACTCCTTCAAGTCACAGATTGGCCGTTATTCAGGCTAATTACTTTCGGATTATTGACGATTGTTACAACGCGTCTCCACCGTCCATGGCAGCTGCTTTGCAGGTTTTGGCTCAAAACCAAGGCCGAAAAGTTGCGATTTTGGGGGACATGCTGGAATTGGGGGCCGCCACTGATGTAGCTCATCTGGAATTGGGCAGTTTGGTGGCCGCCAAGAAAATCGATGTGCTGATTGCGGTTGGTAAGTATTCGGATCGAATTGTTCTGGGGGCTAAAGATTCTCAAGGCTTTGAGGCCGAGGTCTACAAGGTTGACGATGCCATCCAGGCGGCAAAAATCGCTGAGGTGGTTGTAACTAAAGGGGATACCGTGCTTGTAAAGGGGTCCAGAGGTGTTGGCCTAGACATAGTTGTAAAGGCTCTGGAATCGCTTTCTGGGCGCGAAGAGTTAAGTAACTGACCTTGTTTTTTGGGGTTTGCTGATTCTGGCCCACTTATTGGGGCCTGGGTAGGGTGCCATGAGTACATGGAGCGTTAAGTTTAGAAAATTCTGGCCTAGGACAGGATTTATCGCCAATAGCAGAGGCGGACAACTTGATATATCCATGCTTTTGGCAGTTGTCACCCTGTTGGTTGTCGGAACTTTGTTAGTGTTTTCAACAACTTTAAAGCCGGGTATTGTTGCCGCTGGTGGTGACCCCTACTTCAACCTTAAACGCCACCTGATGTTCATGGGCATTGGCATAGGCGCCTTTGTTGTAGTGCTCAATATTTCGGATTCTGTACTAAACGCAATAGCCCATAGTCTTTTACCAATTTCCATAATCCTGCTTATGGCGATATATCTGGTGCCAAATTTGGGAGTCACTGGAGGCAAGTCTACACGATGGATTGCGGTTGGTGCGTTCACGTTTCAGCCATCCGAGCTTGCCAAGCTAGGGTTTGTTTTATACTTGGCCAAATCACTTGCGCATAATCAGGCAGTTGTACACAGGTTTGTTTATGGTCTCGGCCCCGCATTGGTCGCATTCGGACTGTTAACGGTTCTACTTTTACGCCAGCCAGACGTAGGGTCCGTAATGGTTCTTGGAATATTGATGATTCTGATGTTCTTGGTGGCTGGTACTGGAGGATGGAATCTTTGGGCAATCTCAGTTGGTGCGGCTATAGGATTTCTTATCATGGTGGTAGCTTGGCCTGCAAAGTTTCAAAGGGTCTTTACCCCGCTATATTTGGACCAAGTTAGTCTCGGCGAAGGCTATCAACTGACACATGCCATAACTTCTTTGGTGCTGGGTGGGACGTTTGGTCAAGGCTTGGGTCAAGGTGCTCACCACAGTTTGGGGTTCCTGCCAGCTTCACATAACGACTTCATCATGGCAGTCGCAGGGGAAGAGCTTGGTTTGTTTGGAGTGGCATGCCTGATGATTTTGTACGCAGTCATCTTGATTAGAGGTGTTGCTACCGCCAGATTGGTACAAGGGGTGTTCGCCAAGTACGCGGTGTTTGGTCTTACCATGCTGCTGGTCCTTCCGGCGATAGTTCACCTTGGAGTCAATCTTGGCCTGCTGCCGACTAAGGGCTTGGTCTGTCCCTTCATGTCTTATGGAGGTACGGCGCAGGTAGTCAATCTGGTGACATTTGGCCTAATCCAACGTTTTCACATTGAGGCTACAGCTGAAGACGCGCAGGTAGCTTTCGCAGCACATCCGCCAAAAACTGTAGAACCGAGTACTGATGAAGGGGGGAGCATAGCAGCCGCATGGAGGTCAATATGATTTTTAGCAGAAACAGAAAAAAGATGACCGTAAGGGAGGCCCTTAGTGCTGCTAGTTCAGCGATGGTGGCGGGCATAGTGGGATTGACTAGGCGATATCTGGTTCATGCAATTGCCGTCCTTGGTATTGCTGGCCTTATAGCTGCGGTTTTTTACACGCGGGATGCCTTTAATAATTCCCCAACATTTAGATTAAAAACCATAACTGTCACTGGCAACCATTCGATGGGCGACGAGGAGATTGCCTTCTTATGTGGGTTGGAAGTTGGTGAAACAAAGATGCGTTTCACGAAGGCTGACGATGTTAAGGCAAATTGCCTTGCCGACCCACGTCTTTACAACGTTGTTGTTGAGTTAAGGCAACCGTCTTCGATAACGCTGGAGGTGTTCGAGAGAAAAACCGAGATGTATGTGGCGCTGAGTGATGGGCTTTGGGCGGTAAGCCAGCACGGCGAGATTTACATGCCGGTTGAGACCAGCGAGATACAGCCTCTACCAATACTGATAAGCCGCCAAAAATTGTTGCAAGATATTCCAGCAGTTAAGGAGCCGACTAACAGGAAGTCGCACTTTCAACGCAGCATGTATAAAGTGGCGCTTCTTGAATATAACCAATATGTTACGCGCCAAACTAGCATAGTAAGGCAGGCCTTGTCTTTGAAACGTACGATAGCCCGAGCCCCAATTAACCAATGGCGTGATAGCTTGGCACTTGAACTGGAGTATCACGAACTGTTGGGCTTTTCAGTTAAAGAAATAGGTGAAGAATTTTTGGTCCGTTTTGGACACGCCCCTTTTTCAAGAAAAAATCAACGGCTGCAATTAGCTTTAAGGTACCTTGAAAAAAGGACGACTAGGGAAGCCAAGGAGGTCTTTGTCGACAACGAGGTTCGTCCAAATGAAGTGGCGGTTCAGGTGGTTAACAAGGAATACGCAGGGCTTGCTGATTTAGGAGGCTACAGGTGAGGCAACGAGTTAAAACGATCGCTACCTTAGAACTTGGGTCTTCTAAGGTCGTAATCACAGTGGCTGATGTGGGACCAGAGGGTATCTCCGTCAGGGGTGTAGGTGTAGCTCCAGCAAACGACTGCTTGAGGGAAGGCAACATTGTCAATCTTGCTGGGTTGGTTCAGGCCATTAACACGGCGAAGCTTGAAGCTGAAAACATGGCTGGTTATACCATAGGCGAGGTCTACGCTTCGGTATCTGGTAGCCATGTCTATGGAGTGACAAGCTCCGCGATGACCAACTTGAAGCATGGAAAGGTGCTAAACAGTGATGTGCGCGACGTTTTATCGAACGCCACAGTAATTTCGCTGCCGCCAAATCAAAGAGTGGTTGACATATACCCATTGTCATATTCGGTTGATGGCATTCAAAACATCGATAATCCGATGGAAATGTCAGGTAAGCGTCTCGATGTTAATGCGCATCTTGTGACTGCTTCTGGCGGCGCCATCGACAACATCTCGAAGTGTGCTGCCAGAGCAGGCCTGAGAGTGGTCAAAACCGTGTCAAGCGCTTTGGCATCGGCTTTAGCTGTTTTGCACGATGAGGAAAGGGAAATTGGAGCCGCTGTCTTAGATTTTGGCGCTGGGCTTTGCGAGCTAACTATCTGGGAAAAACAGGGTTTGGTTTACACTGCTGTGATTCCTGTTGGCGGTCATAACATAACCGAAGATATTGCCGCAGGTTTGAGCACTCCAATTGCAGTGGCTGAAGAACTCAAGGTAACTCAGGGACACGCTTATAACACCTCTTACACAAACGGAACCACTATCCAGGTGCGTGGAGCTGGTGGTCGCGGCACTTACAATTACCATATAAACAATCTGTACATGATCATCGAGGTGCGCTTTATAGAAATCTTTTCACACGTACGCAGCCAACTCGCGAACTATGGCATAAATGACTCTTTGCCAGGCGGATTAGTACTAACTGGAGGAGCATCTAAGATGCCAGGGCTTATTGATGCGGCAGATGAAGCCCTTAACATGAGCGTGAGAATAGGAATTCCAAGGGATGTTAAAGAGTTATCGACAATCTTAAATGATCCCGCAATGGCCACATCTTATGGGCTTTTGGTGTGTGCAAGTATGCGCTACAACACCGAAATTCCAAGGGCTAAATTGCCTGGTGGTCCGCCGCAACAGCGGGGGCTATTGAAAGAAATAGTTAGAAAAGTTAAGGGGTTTACAATTTAGGTGCACAGCCTAAGTGGATAGTTATGTAAGTCAACAGGGGGCGGTCATGACAAAAAGAAACGTTAACCAAGGTCAGATTAGATGGGATGGGCTGCTTGAAAAGGAGGATGCTTTGAGTAGCTTTGATGTGATTGACGACCCTGTCCTGGATGAACCGAAAGCTAAGTGCTCGGGCGGTTCAGATGGTTATGGCATTGATATCAGGGTGTTTGGTGTGGGTGGTGGAGGGGTGAATGCCATTGATACCATGATAAAAGAAGGTGTCGAAGATGTTGAGTTCATTGCGGTTAACACGGACGCGCAGCATCTAAAACGGTCCCTTGCAGCTATCAAACTCGCGCTGAACACAAACACTCGTGGGCATGGGGCTGGGGGTGATCCGGAAGTTGGCAGGGCTGCGGCGAAGGCTGAGGAAGACCGTATCAGAGAATTCCTTGAGGGCACTGAATTGCTGATATTGGCAACTGGGCTGGGAGGTGGAACTGGGACAGGGGCCTCATTAGCCATAGCTGAAATTGCTAAGGAGATGAATATTTTGACCCTTGCTATTGTTACTCAGCCATTTTCTTGGGAAGGCAACTACAAAAAAGAGATAGCTGACAAAGGATTGGAAGAGCTAAAGGGCCTTGTAGACTCATATATTCGCATACCGAACGATAAAATGAAGAAGGCTTCAGGGGTTCCCAGAAGCATGCGGGAGGATTTTATAGAACTGGACAGGGCTTTAGCCGAGTCTGTTTCGGCCGTTGTTCGCCTTATTAACAAATACGGCACAATTAATCTGGACTTCGCAGATCTCGAAAAGGCTCTTAAAAATGGTGGCTTGTGTGTAGTTACTACTGCATCCGCCGTTGGTAGCGACGCTGCTATGCAAGCTTATGAGAAAGCTATAAAAAACCCCTATCTTGAGGATACCCCCATTGAGGATGCCCAAAGGATGTTGGCTTCTTTGTCTATGCCCGCGAAAACCAGTGGAGATGTTGTTGCCTTCATTAACCAGCAACTTGAGGCACGACGGGAGGAGAAAGCGTTTTATAAAACTGGTTTAAGGTTTAAAGATGAAGATGAGGACGAGGACAATCCGGATAGTTTCGATATCATCATAATTGCTACTGGTATGCAGGATTGTGTGACTGTGACAGAGGATGAAATCATTGCGGCTGAAGAAGATCCGGTTGAGGTACAGTTGCAGGAGAGACATGGATATTCTGGACCTCGATATAGATCAGGTGAACTAGGAGGAGGGCAAGTTAGTATTTGGCCGGCTACTGGCACAGCCGCCCATCAAATTGATAACAATCCTGGTGTAGCCAATCCCATCTCTGCGTACGGACCTCCTAGAATTGTATATTCAGTGCCACCAATGCAACCTAGGAAGCCTGGGCAGCTTGGACAGCCTGGGCAGCCAGTACAACCTGGGCAAGGCGTTGTAGCACCAAGATATTCCCCCAATCAGACGGTTGTAGTAGTTAGTGATGGACAACCAAGAAGTGAATTTGAGCACCAGGGAACTTACCCTCTGAATACACGCACCAATCGTAAATAGTTACCAAGGGCTAAAAAATGAAAAGTCTGACCAGATATCTTGAATTTAACGTTCCTGCACGCCGTGGTTTTATCAATATAACAAGGACCGTGGAGGAGTGTGTAAGGGACAGCAATGTTCGTGAAGGGCTATGCCTTGTGAATGCCATGCATATAACTGCCAGCGTTTTTATAAACGATGATGAATCTGGCCTACATCAGGACTATGATGAATGGCTGGAGCGCTTGGCGCCACATGCCCCAACCAGCCAGTACAGGCACAACCTGACTGGGGAAGACAACGCTGATGCCCACATGAAAAGGCAGATCATGGGGCGCGAGGTCGTGGTCGCCATAACCAATGGAAAGCTGGACTTCGGCACTTGGGAACAGATTTTCTATGGTGAGTTTGATGGTAGAAGGCGAAAAAGAGTGCTTGTCAAAATCATCGGTGAATAATCAGCTTTCAGGCCCTCGATTCAAAGGGAGCAGCTTACTTCTTGTCGCCATATTTCTGTTTTCTGAAGGCTGGCTAGTTTGGTTGGCGGCCATTAATACAACTCCAGGCCAGGTTTTTTTGGGCTATCCCCACATCCCGACCGATCATTACGCATACAAGATGATGACCGAGCAATCGCGGGAAGATGGGCGTTTTTTTACCGACAACATGTTTACAACCCAGGAGCAAGATGGCCGCTATCTTATGTCTGGGCTTTCTGTGACGGGATGGATTGAGGCGCTGTTTCCAAGGGCGGCGCATGCTTGGATTTGGCATAGCCTGCGCCTGCTGGCCCTGGCTGCGTTTTGCGTTGTCTTGTTAAAACTGTGTCAAAGCCTGTTTGGTGGGCGGACGTTGGTCGCCTTGCTTGCTTTTGCCGCGCTGTTGTTTTCCCAGGGGATTGATTGGTTGTGGCGTTTATTCGTTTCAAAAGGCTTGATATCGATGCCAGGTGGGCAATGGCTGGAAAATCCATGGAACTTCAATCTGTTGTGGACTGGGACCCTTGCTACCTGGGTATGGCCCGTGATGATCCTGACAGGGATGATAGTGTTGGAAATTCGCAAGCCACGTGAGGATTTGCTTCGCGGCTTGCTGCGAGGCCTTGCCTTTGCGGCGCTTTTTAGTGTTCATCCATATACAGCCTTGTTTTATTTGGCCTTCACAGTTTTGATAATCGTTTTTGGGGGTATAGGTGAGAGTCCTTGGAAGCAAAGGATTATTGCAAGTTTAAAGGCGAATGTTGGGATTTTGGTGGGAGTGGTCCTAGTTGGGATTTATGCGTTGTGGGCCAGAGATGACACTGTGTATCGCCTTGGTTCCGATCAGGTCCGGCTGTGGCGCCTTTGGTATTGGCCGCATCTGTGGCCCGTTGTTTATGGTCCTCAACTGGTGTTTGCCGTATTTGGACTGTTGGCAGATTTTGGTAGGGGAGGGCGGGTTGTCAAATTGTGGCTTGTTGCCGCTTTGCTTATGTCGCTAAATCCAATGGTGACAGGCGCAAAATTTCAGTTTTTGGCGACCATTCCCTTGATTTTGCTTGAGGTTGCAGGCGTTTCATATCTGTTTGGGCGATTTCCAAAGGCAAGGCTGCTTAAGGTTGGGGTAGCATTGATTGCGGTTTTGTCGTTAGGCGGCTACGTTGAGGCGATGACCTCGGACCTAAGGGCGCCCGAAGTTGTAGATGCCAGCGAGGCAAGCCCTGACATGCTTAAGACCTTGGAATTTTTGAGAACTCAAACTGAAGGCGGCGTTTTATGTCATCCAACTGATGGTGCTATAGTGCCTTGGAAGGCGCACAAGACCGTGTTTGTGGGCCAGTGGTTTCTAAGTACCAGATTTTATGAAAAAGTTGACCTGGTCCGCTGGTTTGTTCAGGGGCCCGCATCCGATGAAGCAAGGCTCGACTTTTTGGCAGCTGCCCACATCGCTTATGTGCTGGATAGTCCACGTCTTAGGTCCTTTGGAGCCGTGCCCGAGATTGATGGATTAGTCGAGATATTCCGGACAGATTCAGTAAGGTTATTGACAGTATCTAATTTTGATCGTAGTAAAAATCAGCAGACGGACTAAAACTGGGAGGGAAAGATGCTCACGGTTAGATGGGTTTTGTTCGGGGCATCGTGTTTGGCACTTGCAGGTATGCTCGCATGTTCCGAGCCTACTTTACAGGAAGCCAAAGATTACGATTATTTAACTCAGCCCATTGCAATTTTGAATACTGATTGGGGGGTTATTCCATTGCCGAATGACTTTCTAAACCCCGTCAGGCAGTCAAAAACGGTGAATATTCCAGGTGTACGCCCGCCACGCGAGGCACCAGAGGGCATGGCCCTGCCTATTGTTGACGCCGAGGCTGCCGCCCAAAAGGAATATCTGGGATATCCAGGCGTTGAGGACCCGCCCTTGACAAAGGCGCTGTTGGCTGGGATGAACAAGTTAAATGGTTTTATAACCAGTTTTGCGCCAAATATTCCATTTAACCGCCCAGTTGACGCGGCTTCCATTGTGCCCTTTGATGGTGGTAACGCAGCGGAAGCAAACATATTTTTCATGGATATTACGGATGCAGAAAACCCCGTAGTGATACAGCCAAATAATTATCTGCGTCTGTTCAACTGGGAGCAGGCCACCAAAATGCCATACAAGCTTTATCTGCGATTTCCGGCGGCTGGTTTCCTGCAACCACCCAAGGATTTTGAGCCTGGCCATACATACGCAGTCGTCATGACCGGATGGACCGACAATGGGGTAAAAGATTCAGAAGGCAACCCCTTTAAATCCGATGGCTCTTTCCTGGTTTTTGCCCAGGAGGACATTTTTCCGGAAACTGGGACTGCGTACATAGGGCCTGATGGAAGCTCCAGAAATAGCGTTGTGCCAGATCTAGCGATGGCCCAGCAGGCTGAAGGTGCTAGGCAGTTGACCAATCAGGTGCTAAAGGTCTGGGAGGGGCTTGATGGTATCGCCTCTTCAGGTTGGACCCGCCAAGAGGTCATCGTTGCCTTTTCTTTCACTACAGCAACTAACCCAATGCCTAATTATTTTGATGCAGTAAAGGCGTTTTTTGGACAAGCTGCAGTTGTCCCGCAGCCGTCCGACGCCATTGAAGGGACAGACGGCATTTCAAAGGCTAAGGCTGACTGTTCACCCAAGTTGACCTTCACCTTGGACAAGCCAGTGGCCCCAAAGACTGTCAACAACAAAACAGTGCGCTTGTTTAAGGTTGATGGACAGCAATACACAGAGGTTGGGCTGATAGTCACCGCGAAAAATGATGAGACCCTTTCAACTGTTGAGGCCACCCCAAAAACGGCACTTGAGCCACAAACTCTTTATTTGGCTGCTGTAACCAATGGTATTCGCAGCCTTGATGGTTTAGCTGCGGCCACCGACCAGACATATTTTGGCTTAACAAGAGCCGCGCTGAAGGTGGTTGATGGAGACGGTAACTGGTCTTTTACTGACACTCCTTTGGTAGCCCAAAATGATAAAGGCGAATTGGTGTGGCAGTCTGCTCACTTGGATAGCCGGCTTGACACCTTGATCCTGAATGGTGCAACGCAAGATGCAGACGTCGATGATGACGCCTTAGCAAGCGCTGGGGAAACCTTGGTGAATGTACTGTCTTATCTTGAGGGGATGCGCAAAATCTACAAGCCTCACATTGACTGGCTGGTGCTGGGAAATGACGGTAAGCCAGGAATTCCAGGCCAAGAGGGCGTGGATAACATTGTCGCCGAGCGTGAAGACCTAGTCCTGGTGTGGACATTTACCACAGGCGCCTGTGAGCAGTAGGAGGTTGTCATGAAGATTCGCAATGTTGCATTTGTTGCGGCTTTTGTTGGGTTGATGGCCTTTAGTCAGGCGGCGTCAGCTAGTGGCTTTTTCATTCAGGAATTTTCAGCTGCCGGCCTTGGCCAGGGGATGGCACTTGTGGCCTCAGGCAGTCGCCCGGCTTCTCAGTATCAAAACGTGGCCAACCTTTCCTTTATGGAGGGGCTGTGGCTTGAAGCAACTGCTACTACCTACTTTTTTGATGGTGGTTTTGAAAACACAAGTGGGGACTTCACGTCGATTACTAATGCCCCACAAGTAGTGCCAACGTTTTTCGCATCCTATCGGATTAACGACTGGTTAGCGGTTGGTTTTGCAGAATTCACCGCTTTTGGGCTGTCTATGAGCTGGCCAAAGGACTGGGAAGGGCGTCATATTTCATACAGTTCAGGTTTGCAGACTTTCACCCTGAATCCAAACATCAGCTTTGGGCCTTTTAAAGGGTTTGCAGTTGGTGTCGGTTTTAATGCGATGTATGGCGCAATTGACATCAAAAGGGGGTTGACTCTAGGCATGAATCCCCCTGGTGACACAGCTTCAAATTCAGTTCACCTGCATGCTTCTGCTTGGGGTTTTGGGGCAAATGTCGGGGTGATGTACCAGCCATCTGAGCAAGCCCGCATTGGCTTTGCCTATCGATCAGGCATCAAGATATCGACCAAAACTGGCAAGATGGACTATGACGTCAACGAGGCTTTTTCAGCGCGTTTTCCAGACCAAACCTTTGAGGCGGACATTAATTTGCCTCACATCATAATGGCTGGTATGCGTTACTGGCCGATTAAGGATCTGTCTCTTGAATTAGACCTTCAGTGGGTCCAGTGGTCGTCTTATGATGAGCTGAATTTCAAGATGTCCAAGGGGCTTGGCCTTGGCCCAGATGCCAGACAGATGACCCTAACGGAACGTAAGGATTATCACGATTCTATCCAGCTTCGTTTGGGGATGGAGTACAAGTTCTTAAAAGATATAATGGCGTTAAGGCTTGGTTTTGTTTGGGACCAAAATCCAGTTCCAGACAAGTCGGTTGACCCCATGCTGCCTGACAGTGACCGTTTAATGGGAGCAATTGGGTTGGGCGCTATCTACAAGGGTTTTATTATCGACATTGCTTACAAGCCAGTGTTTGGATTAAAGCGTAAGGTTACTTTGGAAAGCGGTGCGCCCATGGCTGGAACTTACAGCCTGATGGCCCACGATCTGTCTGTAACGCTTGGATATCATTGGGGCGGCCCAAAGAAGAAGGTTCAGGACCCCGAAGTGATGCCCGAGTAATGATTCGGTTTCCGGGGATGGTCTCATGACCAATTCCAGACGTTTGATTCGTTTTGTCCCAAAAATTTCTGATTGCTACTCGTAATTAAGACAGGGATTGTGCGTTTTTCTTGTCGCGCCTTTATCGGCAGACAACTTTTTTGAGTTTTGGCCCTTGTGGAGTGGCTAGTTTGGCCTCATTATCATGGCCAGGGAATTGGCCCAGTTTACAAAGGCTTTGACAAAGCTTTTTATCTAAGGAGCAAATAATGGCAACAAAAACATTGGCAGACGTAAATGTCGCCGGTAAAACAGTATTGATGAGAGTGGATTTCAACGTGCCTTTGAAAGGTGGTGAGATTACAAACGACCGCCGCATTGTTCAGGCTCTTCCAAGTATTCGTACAGTCATTGAAAATGGTGGCAAACTTGTGCTGATGAGCCATCTCGGACGCCCATCAGGGGAAGGTTTTGAGGCTGATTATTCCATCGCACCGGCTGCGAAACGGTTGGGTGAACTTTTGGGCAAACCTGTTGCAGTCGGTCCACAGACTGTCATTGGTCCCAAGGCTGTTGAACAAGTCGCAGCGATGAAACCAGGTGATGTTTTGTTGCTTGAAAACGTTCGTTTTGTGGCTGGTGAGACCATTGCTGATAAGGCGAAAAAGAATCCAGACAAGAAGCTGACCGAGCAACAGCAAAAGGAACTTGACGATTTTGTGGCAGGTCTGGCCGAGCTAGGTGACCTGTATGTTAACGACGCCTTTGGTACTTGCCATCGAAAGCATGCCTCGATGTACGGCTTGCCCAAGGCGATTGTTGCAAAGGGTGGCCAGGCAGTGGCTGGCTTTTTGGTTGAAAAGGAGATTCGCTATCTTCATGAGGCAGTTTCTGAACCAAAACGACCGTTTATCGCCATCTTGGGTGGCGCGAAGGTTTCTGACAAGATTAAGCTGATTGCAAAACTGCTTGATCAGGTTGATGGAATCCTGATTGGTGGAGCCATGGCTTACACCTTGTTGAAGGCTCAGGATGTCAAGATTGGAAACAGCCTGTGCGAAGAGGATCAGGTTGCCCAAATGAAGAGCCTGCTTGCCAGCGGTAAGATTAAGCTTCCAGTTGACCATGTTGTCACTGATGATTTTGCCAATGGAAAGCCAAAGGTCATAGAAGGGATAGATATTCCGGACGGATTCATGGGGATGGACATTGGGCCAGCCACAATCAAGGCTTACAGCGACGTGATTGCCAAGGCTGGAACAGTAGTATGGAACGGCCCAATGGGGGTGTTTGAAAAGCCGGACTATGCAAATGGCACCAAGTCGGTGGCCCAGGCACTGGCTGACGCGACTGCAAAGGGCACGGTCAGCGTCATCGGTGGCGGTGACTCGGCGGCTGCTGTAGAGCAGATGGGGCTAGATGAGGCGATGACCCACATCTCCACTGGTGGTGGCGCAAGTCTTGAGTATTTGGAAGGAAAACCCATGCCTCCAATTGAGGTTTTGGACAAGAAGGGCTAACGTCCCTCATCGTCACAAAATCTGCAACTTGTGATGCTCTATCACCCTATCAATCTGCGCAGGAATTTCACCAATAGGCCTATTACTCGAAAATAATGCATTGTTTGCCAAGTAAAATGGAGTGTCGTCGCCAGCCATCTTTATCTTAATATCTTGGCCAAGGCATGGTTTGCTGCAGGTTTCGGGCACTATATACAAATGTTTCTGTTTTGCTTGCCTAGAAAGATAGGAACAAGCACGACCTGAAGCCAGCATCGTAGGGCCAACGTGTAGCGTAAGCTTGTTGATAACAGTGGAATTCCAGATCGGCCAGATATTTGGAATAGAGATCTCAGCACGATTAATGGACAGCATCTTTGCCAATTCTTCGAGATGTAAAATAGCTGGTGCAAAAGCAATTGAGTGCTGATCAATCTTGGCGCCAGGTCTAATCAACCTTGGGTCATCTCGCATCTTCACAAGGAGCCTGCCAATCGAAATGATCGCATCGGGCCCCAACATTTTGCGCAGGCCAAACAAAGTTCCCATATCGTTTGCGATAAATTCGATTTGAGAGTTGGCATTAAAAGAAGCGAGCTCACTTATCAGCTGCAGTACTCGGTCGTGCTGTTTAATTCCATACAGAGGCGGCAATACAAAAATAAGCCGTTTATCTTTAAGCACTTCCAACCACGAACGCAGTTGAGTTTTTGTCGGAAGCAAGTGGGTACACGTTTCGTGACCAATGGCCACACCGTCGTACTCTGGCGGCGGCTCAGATGGTTTTTCATATGGGAGAGCCAGCCAGAACCTGTCTACATTCTGCCAATTTGATGGGATTGGCGGCTTTGGGCTCTCGATGACTTTTGGTGGAATAGTCCAGACTTTTTCCAAATCCTGGGGATAGTAACAAATTTCGGGTTTGCAAACTAATTCGGGATGTTGCGTTATTAACGCCTGCACATCTTCAATCGAGTCTAGCTGTCGATCAATGATGTCGCTGGCAGCTTGGACAAATGGCGCTATCTGCTTTCCCCTCATCCCACGCCCAACGATTTTGAATGTCTTGACTCTAGGATATCTGCTTAGGGCGGCAATTGCACACAGGCCACATGATTCCATTTTGTCACCATCATCTATGGTGAATTCAGAATCTTTTGAATACCACCTTTGATGGCACAAAGCGTAGCTTCCCAATTTGTCAGCTTCTTCAGCAGGGAACTCGTGTTCAGAACAACAGTAGGCATTTATGAACCGGCAACGCTCTCGTGCTATGAATATCTCGATGTCGGGGCCTTCACGTTGAGCCAGGTCTGCTATTTCATTCAGCGACATCGGTCTGGGTAAAACTACATCGTTGGTTCCAATTTCTTTTAAAAACTCCATCCCAGAAGGGGTTGAAATGTTCATCAGAACGCTTGTCACAACCTTCAGATTTGGCCATGTTTTTCGAACAAAGGCTATCAAATTGAGGTCTGACAGGATTATCCCATCAACACCAGCATCAACAAGTGTTGCTATGCCTTCAATGACTTGATCCTCAATACCATTGGGGTAAAGGGAATTCATTGTGAGCATGATTTTACGCCCATATTCATGCGTAACTTCGATGAAACGCTCAAAATCAACTATCGTGACACTGGCATTTTCTGATGATCTGCAGTTTTCAGGGTTCCATCTAGGGGCAGAATTTCGCAAATCGTCAAAACGGATTCCAGCGTAAAAGACATCAGCACCTGCCTTACTCAGAAGCCCTATGTCTACGATATTTCTTAGAGGAACCATGAGTCTTCGTTCTGTCCTAGCTGGGGGTACATCAGCTGGTAGAATCAATGGATCTTCAACATATACAGGAAATCGCAGTTCTTGGATAGCGGTAATCCAGGTTTGGCTCAACGAGTTTTCATGAGCCACAATTTTTTGACAGACAGCATCAAGCAAAGGGTTAGCTTCAGGAACATATTGACTAGTACCGACCATGAGTCTTGAGAATCTGTGGTAGGCAGGCTCCTTGTCGTCACGGGCCATCAGCCAAATTGAAACTGATGCTGTTTCACCCTGAAACAACATCAAGAGTCGGTCAGATTCAACAACATCGACCAACTTAAAGCCATAAAGGTCATCAGATGAGTAGACAAGGTCATCCAGCAAAAACAAGACGCCTCGCAAAAATCTGCTACTCTTCTTTGCCATCTACAGCCTCGGACGGCCACGTTAGCCGGTGTGAGTATCTATACTGGGCGGCTGCTTTGCAAGTATCACAGCGCTCTTTATTAGGCGTCTTCGTGATTTCCACGAATTCAGTGGGAATCAATTATTACTAGATGATTGGACCAGCTCAATTGGGTCAACAGTGTTGACACTTTTTGATTGTCTTTGTACAGCTCATAAAACTGCTTCATTCTGTAAAGCCCACGACTGTTGCCCAGGGCTGAAAATCCCTTGCCATTCTGGGCGAGTGAGGGCAGGATGTGGGCGGGAGGTTTCGATGGTTAGACGACCTTTTGTTAGTTGGATTGGGGCGGCTACTAGCTTGAATAGGGTGCCTGAGGGGAGTGTGCCCGAGGTGGCGTTTTTGGGGCGCTCTAATGTTGGTAAGTCTAGTCTTATTAATGCGTTAGCTGGTTCTGCTGTGGCCCGGGTTAGCAGTTCTCCTGGTAGGACCAGGGCCATCCACTTTATGGACGTGGCTTTTGATGGTGCGAAAAATCCGGTGGAGCTTCGATTGGTGGACCTGCCTGGGTATGGTTATGCAAAAGTCTCTAGGGCCGAAGCCAATGAGTGGCCAAAGTTTATAAATCCCTATTTGACCGACCGTCCGCAACTAGTTTTGGCTTTGGTGTTGGTGGATTCTGGTATTGGGCCGCAACCTAAGGATGTTCAGATGATCGATTGGTTGAAAAACGTTCAACAATCCGTGGAAACGCCTTTGAACTTTATGGTTGTGGCCACAAAGGCTGATCGACGCAGTAGCAAGGTGCTTGCAGCTTCTTTAAGCCAGATGAAAGAGGCCTTTGGGGTCCAACCGATGCCGGTTTCGGCGAAGACTGGTGCACAGATCCCGGAGCTGTGGTTCAAGATTCGTAGGGCGTGTGGGGTTAAATAGCCGGATTTAAATGACTCTTGGCTCGATTTCCAGGCTGACTTTAAATCGATCCATGACTGAATCTTGCACTATCTTGGCTAGTTCCATCACTTCTAAGCCGGTGGCTTTGCCGTGATTTATCATTACCAAAGCATGGTTGGGATGAATGCCAACGGCGCCTTTGGAAAATCCTTTCAATCCGCATTGTTCGATTAACCAGGCTGCTGCTAGCTTGACTTGGCCGTCTGGCTGGGCGAACGACACAATGTCTGGAAACTTGTCCTCTAAAAGCTCGAATTTGTTGCGATCCACAATGGGATTGGAAAAAAAACTGCCGCTGTTTGGGGTTATGGCTGGATCTGGAAGCTTGGATTGGCGTATGTAAATCACCGCTTTGGCGACATCGACAGGGGTTGGTTTTGTTATTCCAAGCTCTATTAGTCTTTGGCGGATGGTTCCATAGCCGGTCCTGATGTTAGGGGTCAGAGATAACTTCAATATAATCAAGGTGATAAGCCATTTTTGCTGGGCTTTGAATCGACTGTTTCGGTAGCTGAATTCACACTCTGAGTTGTTAAACACGCGTTCTTGGCCTGTTTTGATGTCGATTGCATGCACTTGATAAAGGTGGTCTGCCAGTTCGACACCATAGGCACCAATGTTTTGGACTGGTGCTGCACCTGCAGTTCCAGGTATGAGGGACAGGTTTTCAAGGCCCCAATATTGATTTTCCAACGTCCATTCAACTAGTTCTGTCCATCCTTCGTTGGCTCCAACGTGTAGGTAGACATCGTTGTTGTCAAAACTAGCTTTGCGGCCAGTCATGCTAGGCTTGATTACTAACCCATGAGGATCTTTGCTGAAAATAATGTTTGTGCCGCCGCCTAGAACCAAGATGGGTAAAGCTTTGGAGTTGGCAAAATCCAGGGCTGCTTTCGCCGCATCAACGTTTGCAGGTGAAGCAAAATACGACGCATTCGCTTGTAAATTGAAAGAGTTGAGGTGCCTTAAGGGTTGGTTGGTCAAAATTTTCATCACGAAATTCAATCATCGTGAGAATAGAACGTCAACCAAAATCCCATTTTTGTCATATATACCCCATGAACATGGAGGTTGCTTGCTTGATCTTGTGACCATTGCGTTCTACTCTATCGCGGTTTCTGGGGTTTGGACCCAGAGCATCTTTTCCTGGAGGTTGTGGTGCAAAGAGTCGCGTTTGGGCCAGTTTTTGCTGCGACAGTACTGTTTTTTGTGCTGGGTACTTATGGTTGTCGTCAGGAAGTTGATTTTGACCGTTCCCAGTGCGGGCCCGGGCCTGCTTCCGCAAGCTGTAGATTTGAGAATCAATGCTGGGATCTTGAGTGTAGACACCTGCAGGATGACGGTAGTTGTCCTTCTGCTGACTCTGTCATCAATAAAGACAAAGAGACTTGCGAGGTTAAACTGAAGGGGGTTTGGTCGACAAACTGCCCGTGTTCGTTGAAAGACACCATCGGTGGTTGTAAACGTGGTGGTGACGACCCTGATCGTAAGCTTACTACTTGGATCTATGGTGGAATGACCACTGAAGAGTACCAAAAGGTCTGTGAAATGTCCGTCTACAACACCTTCCTGCCTCCACCCAGTAACTAGCGAAATCCCCAAATACATCGCCCTGTTCCCGTCCCTGTTCCCGTCCCTGTCCCTGTCCCTGTTCCCGTCCCTGTTCCTGTCCCTGTCCCCGTCCCTGTCCCCGTCCCTGTCCCCCGTCCCCTTGACATCAAAGGCTGTGGCTTTGCATCACGGCTGTGACTGTTTTATCCTGTAAACAGCGCAGTTTTCGCGGTAAATGAGGGTTTCAAACTGGTCAGGCATTTCACGAGTCCACCTGTTTTCAATTGGTAGATCCTCTCGGTCGTCCCTGAACACAAATAGGATTGAGGCGTTTTGTTTGCTGAGATTTTGCATCCAAGCGTTTAAGTCTGGATTTTCCCTGATGTTTACAGTGGGCCAAAGATGTGAGGCCCGATGATCGGGTGAGCCTACGTTGATGTATGCGACGTCTCGGGTCAGATGAGAGCCAAATAATGGAAAAACAAAGGTGTTTCTGCTGTCATCGGCAGCTACTGCAACTTTCCCATCACGCTGGTTTTTGTCGAGCGCCGCAAAGCAGAAGGACAGATCCGACATCAGGGTGGCATATGGTACTTGGCTATTAAACCAGGAGTTGTACCTGGATTTGTCTCGGTGGTTGTGCAAAGTTGTGACCAAAAACAGGCCAACAGCTATATATGCCGCAATCGTCATTATTTGTCGCACCTTATCTGGCGCAGAAGAACTTTTAGGTAGCTTTTTGTGAAGCAATAAAATCACAGGGATCGCTAAAGCATGGAGGCTTAATAAAAGGCCTGAAAAAGATGTGACAGGGAATCTTGAAAAGAAAAAACCGCCAATTTGGGTTACCAGTATTGCCAAAGTCAGCGCACTGGATGAGACCCCAGCTTGTGCCAAGGCTGCTACTCCTGTAAGCAAAAGAAGCATGACCGCAGGATAAGCAAACCGCACGTTAAACATCAGGAACTTGCCTGCGTATGGGGTAAACAGATACGAGACAAGGGCAATGATACCCAGTGTAAAAAACGTCCAAATTTCCAGGCGTATTGCTGATTTTCTGACAGCCACGCCCACTATAATCGGTACAAGGAACAGCGCCATAAGTCCAATCGGCCCCAAGCCCCAACCACCTGAAAGTGTTATTGATTCTCCCAAAATGGCATTTAGCCATTGGCCTGAGTAAAGCAAGAAATCCCATTGCGCCATGAAAGTAGAGTGGGGCAGTGAATAAGAATAATGCTCCAAGCTGGTAAGCGGGCCAATGAAGGGCAGGCTTAAAGGCACTGGAAAGATTGGGTTTCCAGCGATAATCCAATTTCTGATATAAAACGCTGAGCCAAGGGCCAGGACCATAATGATCATCCACAATGTGAATTGACCATTAACTTTGAACCAGGTTTTTCGATTTGCTTTGAAGGTCAAAGACAGGTGTAACACATACGTCATCGCCGCCAGTAAAAGGCCTGTTGATTTGATCCCAACTGTGATGCCGGCCATTCCTGCCGCTAGGATTGCGGCGGATTTGTCCCTGGGCGCTAAAACCGCAAAGCGAACAGATGATAAAAAAACTGCAAATAGTGGGATATCAACGTAGGACTCAGTCAAGGTGGTCAAGAAAAACGGGGGCGTTATCAAGGCCATTGCCACGACCAAAGCCAGCGGTCTTGGCACGTGCAGATCCATAGCGATTTTGTACGCTGAAATGGACAGCATGGCTAGAAATGGCAGATTTACCCAGGGTAAAAGGAAATCGCAGCCAAAGGGCAGCATTACCCATACCGAAAAGAGGTCTCCATTGGCTGGCAAATATGAATAAAGATCAAAGAAATGTGGAAAGTAGAAGACCTCAAAGCCACCGGTGCGAATCATGTTGGCGGCTATGGGCAGGTGATAGGTCAAGGAATCAAAGCCCATGGGAGGGCGTGGGGCGGCATAAAGGTAGGCTAGGGCGTAAACGGCTGCTGTTGGGGCCATCAAGAGCGCCAGTAATGGCGATGTTGTGATTGCATTGCGAATGTCTTGATATAGCTTGGAAATCCAGCTAAAAGAACCAGTTTTGCGAAAACCAAAAAACAAGGCGGCGGAGGCTGCAAGCGATAAAAGTGAGACTGGTATGACCGAAATGATACCCAAAGCGCCAGCAAGGACCAAGACTGCCACGATGTGCATGGCCGCAATCGCGATGGTGCCCAAAAGCCTGTCCAGTCCGGACCACTTGGTGGCACCGGCTGAAAATGCGGCTGTTCCTAGCGCCGCTCCATTTAGCAGGGCAAATAAAGCGGTTCCGATTGTGACATGGATGAAGCTTTCCACGTGCGAAGGATAGCACAGGGGGATGAAAGTTGGCGATTTTGGGGTGAACCCCGGCGACAGCTGGATGGATTTTGGCTAAACTTCGCAGGTTACTTCTTGGGGTGGTTTGTTGGCAGGCTCATCCAAAATAGTTGTTGGTGTGGTTGTCGCTGGTTTGCTGACCGCCTTTGTTTTGCGAGGAAATCACAGTTTAAAAAGGGAATCTCCCACTTGGGATGAGACTATGCATATGGACTACGGGCTCAACTTTCTGAGCCTTGGCTCCAAGGTGCCAGCTAGGGACCACCCTTATCCTGTGGTTGCGTTGCTGACTTTGCCGCTGTTTTTTCACGAGCCAGCGTCCGATCAAATTTCCGAGATTATCGACCTGCCTGGCACGATTCTTAAGGCCGAGTTGAGGGTGGTAGAAGACCCTCGCAACCTTTGGCCAGCCAGACAGATGAACCTGGCGCTGGCTACTTTGGGTGTGGCCTTGGCAACTTTGTGGCTTTACAGACGTTCTGGAGCTGCCTTGGCCGTCGCGTTTTGTGCCATTGCAACGTTTGACCCTAGTTGGCTTGCACATGCTCGCTACATAACGACTGATGTGGCTCAAGGGCTTGCCTTTTTGGGTGGGGCTTTTGCCCTTAATAGCTTTCGAGAACGTCCAAATTGGCGCTCGTTGACCGCTGCTGGTCTATTTGGGGCGTTAGCTCTGGCTTCAAAATTTTCGGGCGCGTCGCTAGTTTTCGCCGGGGCCGTCGCGATGGTTATTCCAGGACCAGACAGCTGGCGTCAAAGGGTCATTAACGCTTTGTCAGCATTTGTGATTGTTCTGATATTGTCATTGGTCGGGTGGGCCTTGGTGTACCAGATCCACGCCTTGTTTGGAATCGCGACGTTTAAAGAAGGTCTTGACCGAATTGTGGGTGGCTTTAAACAGTTTCTAAGCATTCGTTCAATTAAAAGGGGTTCATTTCTGCTTGGTTCCTTTTATTCAGATGGCACTCGCGCTTATCTGCCTGTGCTTTTGGCATCAAAAACCCCAATATCCTTGCTGGCGTTGGCTGTTTTGGGCGCCGCTTTGCCTGCTGGTAGGGAACTTTTAAGCAAATACATGACTTCCTTTGTGGTTCTTTTTTGCTACTTGGCTGTCGCGATAATTTCCAATGTAAACCTTGGACATCGTCATCTGGCGCCGTTTCTGCCCGTTCTGTGGTTGACAGGGGCGGCTGGTTTAGTCGCAGTCGCGAAAACTTTGGCAAGGGGGCGTTGGTTGGCAGCAGCGCTGCTGGCTCTGCTGGCGCTGGAAGGCGGCATTGTTCACCCTCACTACCTAGCCTTTAACAATGAGCTGTTTGGTGGAATCGATGGTGCGCACAAGGTCGCAGTTGATTCTGCTTGTGATTGGGGCCAGGATTTGCCGCTATTGGCTCAGTATTTAAAGGAAAATCCGCCTAAAGATGATGGGACGGTTCATCTGGCCTACTTTGGGACTGCAGACCCCAAAAAGTACGGCATTGACGCGATTTGGATTCCCTGTCGTCCGCTTGGCAGGCCGAAACCAAAGGGACAGCCTGCGGCTGGATGTTCTGATATTGGCGAAATAATGGCCATATCTGCAACCTGCTTACAGGGTGCTGCAGGTGGTACCGAGCAGGATCAATGCTACAGCTGGCTCAGGAACAGGACTCCAGACGCGATTTTAGGTGGTTCAATATTGGTGTTTCGGCATTAGTCAAAAAAACATTACAGCCCTGTGACCTTACCGTTGATTTCAGCCGCCAAAACAAGGCTTCAAGCCAACCATCATGGCATCAAACTGCTCAATATCTAACTGCTGTTTGGCATCTGAACGGGCCAGATGCGGTTGTGGGTGGACTTCTACCATCAACCCGTCAGCACCAGCAGCCAATGCTGCCCTAGCAAGGGCTGGAATAATGATGCGCCTGCCGGCCGCATGGCTGACATCCACAGTAACCGGAAGGCGCGTTCTGAGCTTTAAAAGTGGTATTGCAGATATGTCTAGGGTAAATCTGGTCTCTGAATTGAAGGTACTGATGCCCCTTTCACAAAGCACGATCCGTTGGTTTCCGGTTTTGTAGATATACTCTGCTGCCAGCTCAAACTCCTCTAATGTGGCTGCAAACCCTCTTTTTAGCAGTATGGGCAGCCCTGTTTGGCCGGCGGCTTGAAGGAGCTCATAGTTTGACATGCTCCTAGCACCAATCTGAAGCATATCCACATGTTTAACACACATATCCAGTTGATGAATGGCGTTAACTTCGGTTATTGATGCCATCCCATAACGCCTAGCGGCTTCTCCCAAAAGACGAGCTCCTTCATTTCCTAAACCTTGGAAGGAGTAAGGCGAAGTTCGCATTTTAAAGGTCCCGCCGCGTAAGATCCGCACGCCACGGGCTGCCAATTCTTTGGCGATTTGATCAATCTGTTCTTCACTTTCGACTGAACATGGTCCGGCAATAAGTACAGGTTTTTTGCCAAATTCCACGTCGCCAACAGGAACAGTAATGGGCAGCAAATCGAAGCGGCTGGCGATTTCCAGCCCATTTCCATTCGAGCCTCGCATCAGTTCCAATGAGACATCAAGGATGTGCTTAAATAGGTCCACCACTGTTTCATTGGAAAAAGGCCCTGTATTAGCCTGGAGCAGAGCTTGGATCATCTCCCGCTCTCTGGAGGGGCTAAACAGATCCAAGCGGTCGCGGTGCTTGATTGCCGCCATCTTAATCACAAGTTGGGCTCGTTGAGACAGTAAATCCAAGAGCTTCATATCGAGATCGCTAATGTTTTTTCGTAGCTCCACAACGTTTCTATTCTCAGTGTCTGACATTTACTACCCTTCTTTGCTCCAATCATCTTTGAATGTAAGTAAGTCACCACCGTGCCTATGCCCTGCCGTTGGGGCATTGTGGAGGGGAATCGAGCCTTTTATGGGTTTCAATGTCAAGTAATGGTGTGCAACCCCGGAATCTTCGCATCAATTCGAGTCTTGGACATGCGTTGATTTTGGGACTGTTACTCAGTTACTTGACACTGTATCAGTCAGCCCCAGATACTTGCCATTTGTGACGGGCTAATTGGGTGTCCAACATGACAAACGATGTGTTGCTTACGCATTTTGTACAACAGGAGCAAAGAACACAGGTGGCAATTGGTTCAGGGGTTTTAAAAAAGCTTGAACAATTCCTGCCACCTAATACCTCAAAAGTATTTGTAATTGGTGATTCCATAGTCATGTCCTTGTACGGGGATGAAATTAAAAGCCATTTGTCGATTGAAACTAGTTTGCTTTCGTTTGCCCCTGGTGAATCTTCAAAAGTATTGGACACTTGGTTTGAATTAAATCAGCAGCTTGAACAAGGGGCAGTTGACCGTCGGGCAGTTGTTATTGGACTTGGTGGAGGGGTTTCAACCGATTTGGCTGGCTTTGTTGCAGCAACGTCCCTTAGAGGCTTGGATGGCATCTTTGTTCCGACTTCACTGCTGGGGATGGTTGATGCTGCAATTGGTGGCAAGGTCGGGCTAAATAGTGGCTTTGGCAAAAACAGAATTGGCTGCATGTGGTGGCCCAAGGCAGTTGTGGTTGACCCCGATGTTTTGCTTACATTGCCAGATTTGGAGACTAGTCTGGGGCTGGCTGAAGTCATTAAAATAGCGTGTGTGGATGATCCACCTTTGTTGGACTTGCTGTTAGCCCAACCATCGTTTAGGCCGTCCACAGAGGTCATCATTCGGGCCATAAAGGCAAAGCTTGCAATCGTGGAACGTGACCCCTTCGAGAAAGGTGAAAGGGCGGTGCTTAACTTTGGCCATACTGTTGGGCATGCCATGGAAGCTTGTTCCAATTGGTCCATTCCTCATGGGGATGCTGTTGCTTTGGGGATGGAGATAGAGGCTTCAATACTGGAGAGCATTTCTGGCATAAAATGGCGTGATAAGGATAAATTTCTGCGTGTTCGAGAAAAGGCTGAGCTTACGAGAATTCTTGAGCATCAGCCTGTTACAGCTTGGCAAGACCTGCTTAACTACATGGCTAGCGACAAGAAGTCCACCGGCTCAAAAATTCGATTCTCGTTACCTAGTTGTTTTGGTGGCGGTCCAGGCAACTGGACAGTTGCTGTTGATTTAGAAGTTTTGGAGACATTGTGACCAGATTCTGCGTCACAGGATGTGAACGAGACGTAGAGTCCCTTTCGCAAAGGCTTGAGAACTTAGAACCAGACGACCTTTGTGAAATCCGCATTGATGCCCTTTATGATGGGGCTTCATTGGGGGACGCAACTTTAGAAGGATTGTGGCCCCTGATATCCAAGTACGGTCCTAGATTGATTGTGACTTGCAGGCCTGAATGGGAGGGCGGCTGGTTTTCAGGCGATGAACACAAGCGCCTAGGGTTACTTGTAAAGGCCTTTGAATTAGGGGCCAGATTTGTCGATGTGGAAGTTGTCGCTTTGGATAAGCTGCCTGACTTTGTTGCACATGAAAACATCTTGGCTTCTTGGCATGGTGATATCGCGGACCTAGATAAGGTCGCATTTCCAAAAGATATGCACATCAAGGTGGCTGCAAACGTCAACTGGGCCTCAGATTTAGTTAAGCTGCGACGTTTTAGCCAGACTTTGAAACAGCCTGCATCAGTAGTTGCAGTCGGACATGCCGGCATCTGGTCCAGGGTCAGACCTTTGGACTTTAACTCGGCCTGGACTTACGTTGCCGCAGCTTCTGGCCTTGAGACAGCCGCCGGTCAGGTCACAAAAGACGAGGCTGTTGCACTTAGGGCCTTAGAATCGGGCAAGCTGCAACCAATAGCTTTGGTTGGTGGCAAACAGGTGACTTCATCGGTCGGGCCTGCAGTTTACAACCGGCTTTTTTCAAACACTGGAGAGTCATTTCAGTATTTGGCAGTGCCAGCTAGAAGTTGGGGTGAAGTCATGGAGCTTACTTTGGAATTTGGCATTCCGTGGCTGTCAGTCACGATGCCTTTTAAAAAAGAGGCCTTTGCCTCAAATCTAGTCTCAGACACTTGGGCTTTGGGAGCAGGTGTTGCAAACACGGTTCAATTAAAACAGGGCGTTCCAATAAAGTGCTGGAACACCGATGTTGTTGGTTTTTTGGATGGCCTGCCTGATGCCCATTCAAGGGCATTAATCTTGGGTGGTGGAGATACTGCTTTTGCCTTGGCTTACGGCTTAAGGCAAAGGAATGTCGAGGTAACTTTTGTAGCTAGGCGCGTTGATGTTGTTAAAATGCGAGCCTCAAGTATGGATGGGGTTAACGTTGTAACATGGCAGGATCGTGCAAGCGTACCTTTTGACTTGTTGATTCAAGCAACTCCTTTGGATGGCCTTTTGGGCGAGGCGCCTTGGGATGAATCGGGGCTTAAGGTCCTTAAGGATTCTGCAAAACTCGTCGTTGACGTGGTTGTGCCTGTCAAAGAGCCTACAGCCCTGGTAAAAGACTGTTGGGCAGCTGGCATTCCGGTAATGGATGGGCTTGAATTTTGGGCGTATCAAGCAGCTAGGCAGGCAAGTTTGTTTACTGGTCGGGATGTGACGTTTAAGGAAATAGTTGCGACTTTGAATGCGGTGCGACGAATTGACTTCAAGTGCCTTCCAGAGTCGAGTTTGTTGATTCCAGGTTCCAAAAGCTTGACCCAGCGATATCTTGTTTTATCAGCACTTAGCGATGTTGCCGCAAAAATTCACAATGCGTCCACAAGCTCAGATTCCATAGAGCTGGCCGCGGCATTACAGCAGTTCAAAACAGGTCAGAGCAACATCTACTGTGGCCAAGGTGGGACTACAGCACGTTTTATGGCCGCTTTGTCGCTGCTTACTGACAGACAGATTTGTCTTGAGTTTGCGTCTGGCCTTGCTAGGCGCCCTATGCGGCACATGGCAGATGCGCTGGCCTTGGCTGGGAAGCAGACAAAAATCGTTGAAGAGCGTGATGGCAAAGGGATTTTTCTGATTTCTGGACCAAAGTTCGCTGGTGGGCGTGTATCAGTGGATGCCTCCGTTTCAAGCCAATTTGCTTCAGGTCTTTTGTTGGTTGCCCCATTTTTGGAAAACGGCCTTGAATTGGTTATCAAAGGACCGCTGGTTTCTAAATCCTATCTGGAGATGACCTTGCGGTCCATTAAGCTTTTTGGGGCGTCAGTTATCAAGGCAGATTATGGTTTTAAGGTGCCTCCAAGTAAGCCGAAAAATGTTGAATTAACAGTAGAACCTGATTGGTCTTTAGCTGCATTTTGGTTCGTGGCCAACAAAATTACTGGTGCTGGTCCAGTGCCTGATGGTTTGACCTATACTTCGATGCAGGGTGACGCCATAGTTTGCGATCTGTTACAGACGATAGCTGGCGGGGAGTGCGAGATTGATCTGAAATCCACGCCAGATTTGCTGCCGCCCCTTGTGATTGCAGCCATTTTTCAACCATGGCCAGTCACCTTTACAAATGTTGGGCACGCCAGGTATAAAGAAAGTAATCGTTTAGAGGTGTTAGCCTCTGAATTGACCAAGGTTGGTGCCAATATAACGGTTCTTGAAGATTCGATGGTTATAAAACCCTCGATCCTTCATGGGCCTGCAATCCTTAACCCCCATGGCGATCATCGGATGGCGATGTCCTTTGGAATTTTGTCGCTTGCTTTGCCTAAGATTTTGGTGACCGACAAGCAGTGTGTAAGCAAGTCATATCCGTCATTTTTTAATCAGTTAGAAGTTTTTCGCCGTCTGTCAAAACCACCATCAGCGCTTGTTTTAGTTGGAAATCGTGGGTCTGGCAAATCAACGGTTGGGCAAGCGTTAGCAGCCACACTTGGGCTTGATTTTGTTGATACCGACGTGGAAGTGGAAAGGCGCACTGGATTGGAGATTAGTCAGCTATTCAATCAAGGTCGCATTGGCGAATTTCGTCGCCTTGAATCCGCCATCATCCGTGAGAATCTTCAAAAACCTGTGGTCTTAGCCACTGGTGGTGGTGCCCTAGATGATGGAAACGCAAGGTGGTTGCTTAAAAACGCCTTTGTTGCATGGCTTGATTGCCCTGTTGATGTCTTGGTCAAACGTTTGGGAAATCGACCATCAGTTACAGGTGCTGACCCAGCGCAAGAACTTGAATTGCTTGCAAAATCCAGAAATGAAAAGTACTGTGAACTAGCCATAATAAAGGCGGATACTAGTGGCAACAACATAAAGGAAGTGTGTGATGTCATCGAACGAGCTTGGCGAACATTTCAGGATTCTTACCTTCGGTGAATCTCATGGTCCGGCCATGGGTGTGGTAATTGATGGGGTTGTTCCAGGAATGAGCTTGTCCATCGAGGATATCCAGGTGGAGCTTGACAGGCGAAGGCCAGGGACATCTCCTTTTGTTACTTCAAGGCAGGAACTGGATAGGGCCGAGATTTTGTCTGGGATTTTTAATGGCGTTACTACTGGGGCCCCAATATGTATAGTGGTCAGAAACCATGATGCCAGGCCTGCTGATTATGACGCGCTGGCTGATATCGTCCGTCCTGGCCATGGGGTAGGGTGGCTTCACAGGTATGGAGTCCGAGATTGGCGTGGTGGGGGCCGGACGTCAGGGCGGGAAACTGTTGGTCGAGTGGCTGCAGGTGCTGTGGCCAAGGCGTTTTTGGCCTCCAAGGGTGTTGTAGTTCAAGCGCGAGTTCAACAGGTCGCCAACATTAAAGCTGGTGCTCCTAATTGGGATTTGGTCGAATCTGACCCGATTCGTTGTGGTGATCTGGAGGCTTCAAACAGGATGCAGGCCGCCATTTTAGCAGCCAAATCTGATGGTGATTCCCTTGGTGGGATAGTTGAGGTTTTTGCCTACGGTGTGCCTGCGGGACTAGGGGATCCGGTGTTTTGTAAGCTTGATGCCGAGCTTGCAAAGGCGCTCGTGTCAATTGGTGCAGTCAAAGGGGTTGAGTTTGGGGATGGCTTTTTGGTGGCCACCAAAACTGGGTCTGAAAATAATGATCGGCCAACGCCGAAGGGTTTTGCTAGTAATCATTGTGGAGGTATCCTTGGGGGAATTTCAACTGGCCAGACTTTGATAATGCGCCTTGCTGTCAAGCCAACTCCAACGATAGGCCAAGACCAAGAGACCGTGGATTTGAAAGGAAATCCTGTGACCCTTCATAGTGGAGGACGCCACGACCCGTGCATTTGTCCAAGGTTGGTGCCTGTGGCTGAGGCGATGGTTGCATTGGTCCTAGCTGATGCCTGGATGCGTAGGGATACATCGTTGAATTCGTGATTTTTGTTTGGCTTGTTGAATTGGTCTGGTGATGTTGGGTTGAACTTGGGAATTGGGGTGGCTAACTACTCAAGACAGCGGCCTTCCAGGTAAAAGCGTTTCTCGTGGGCGTCGCCCATCGAAAAAGTCTTGCGTTGCAAGGCACCTTCCATGATCACCGATTTAAACAGGTCGTTTTTATCCATCGCTGGCAGCAAAAACCCGATTTTGCCTTCAACTTTAGCCATGGATTCAAGCACATCAGCCCCGTGGATATAGTCGATAGTATCCAATCCAAAGCGCTGAATCACCGGGTCCAAAAACGTCTGCAAGGTGGCTACAGGCATCTCAAAGCCAGGTTGGGCAACTTCAAGCACTCGCAAGCCTTTGGGGCATATGACCCCAATTTTGTGCAGTTGGGCAGTCGATGTGGCAACAAGCTTCTCCATTTCCTTTAAGTCGGCAACATTTTGTTCGTCAACTTTTCCAGCATAGTGCTTGCTGAATTCAGCCACGATGTCATAGTCTTGCGGCAAATCAAACATAAGCCGATGGATTGGTTCAAAAATCAAGGCTGGATCATGCAGATTGCCATATTCGACCAAGGCCCATCTTAAAGGACTATCCAGCGAGGCGCCCTCCTTTTTGGCGTCTTCCCAGATAGTTTTGGCGGTAGCCAGCGAATGATTTCCATCACCTACGGCATACAGTAGAACTGGTGTTTCCTTGGCGATACCGTATTTGTCAATGAATACATTTGGTTGAGCCAGCTGTTCCAGGGCGGCTACTACTTTTTCCTCAAGTTCTAGGCTGTCGACCAAAAAGCCAGCCAAGTGGCCGCCTTCTTCCATCAGATCAAAGTCATACAGCTTGGTCAACGAGTCCTTGCCTGCCTGCAGTGGGGCTAGCATGGTGTCTTTGGGGTCATCAACCAGGATCAGGATGTGTGGAAACTCCATTGGAGCGCCTTTGCGGATCCTAACCCTTGGTGGAATTCGTTCAAGAATGGTTCCCTCAGTGGCCCTAACCAAGGAAGTCGAGCCAGGCTTAAAGCTGTAACGCTCTAAATCGATGCAGCCAACAATCCCTCGACGTACGCGGTCATCTACGGTCCTTTCGACATAGATAAGTCCTTCACATGTTTCAAATATACCATCAGCCAGGTACTTGCCCATAGTGTCATGGATTGACTTTATCCTGGCCTCTTTTTCATTTTCTGACTCGTTTAAAAACACCTCTGGATAGACCAGATGCAGGGTGGATGGGGCGTCAGCTACAGTGTCTTTTACCCTGGCCCAGTAGTCAGGTTGCGACGTGTACTGGTCACATGCCACAACTGCCCAACGATAAAGGTCTGCGCCCTTTTTGGGCAACATCACATCTGGAACCGCAAAGCCAACAGATTCGTACTTACGCATGCCAAGAAACCTCCTAATACAACTTCCGGAATCGTACTAAAAGAAAAGGGTTCGTCAACTGCTAAAAGCATTGGGTAATGGGTTTGTGGGGGTGGCGTTTCGAGGGGGTTGTTTTTGGAGGGGGTGAAAGTCAAGGAGCATCAGTGAAGTGGTGACTGAAGGAATTGGAAGTTTTTGTGAACGCAGCAAGGACAATCTGGGTTTTTCGAAATTTGGATAGTTCTGACGGTGCCTTCCCAAACATCAAGTCCATGCAGTAAAACTTGCTCATTTGTGTGTCCCAGAATCAATTTTGTCGCCTTGGCCACCTGCAAAGAGGCCACCCACATAACTGCAGCGTTTAACACGCCATCACTTTTGCAAGTTGGCAGCTTGTTACAGTCAGGTGCTTTGGGAACCAAGCAACAAAGGCAAGGTCCTTGATTTGGCAACACCGTCATAACAGAACCTTGGACACTTAAAACTCCTCCGTATATCCAAGGTTTGCCTGTGATGATGGCGGCTTCGTTTATCAAAAACCTGGTTGGAAAATTGTCAGTTCCATCCAAGATGAGATCAGCTTCAGCGACCAGTTCCAGGGCGTTTTGGGGGCTAAATCTGGTGTGAAATGCCAAGATTTCAGTCTGTGGATCAATCGCATTAAGCCTTCGTTTGGCCGCCAGCACTTTTGGCATTTCCTCGATTACATCACGCTGGTCAAACAGAATCTGCCGGTGAAGGTCGACCTCCTGGACCGTGTCATGGTCGATCAAAATCAACTTGCCAATCCCAGCCCTGACCAGCAGATTAGCTTGTGCACTTCCCAACGCACCACAACCAACGATTGCCACAGTGGTCTCTAATAATCGCTTTTGCCCTTGTGGCCCAATGACCTTTAAAGCGTGCTGTCTGGCGAAACGCGAAAAGTTATCAGCCATCAATCCATCCTTGGCCAATCACCATGTCCTGGTCATAAAACACTGCTGCCTGTCCAGGTGAAATTGCCCTTGCTGGCTCATCAAAGGTTACCACGACAATATCTTGGGAAACGACTTTGATCGAGGCATTCTGAGGTGAGTGGCGAGATCGTATCTGGACCTGACAGTTGAGGCTGTCGCCAACGGCCACTTCTTGCAGCCAGTTAAGGCTTGAAACTTCCATGTGTTTAGAGCTGAGCTTGTCTGAATCAAAGGTGACCACTATGGTTGCATCTTCTTTGCGAATCTGGCGAATCCACATGCGACTTTTTGAAGCAATTCCAAGACCTTGGCGCTGTCCAATAGTGTAATTGTGAATCCCTGTGTGCTGACCCAACACGTTTCCATCGTCATCAATTACTTTCCCAGGGCGTGTCTGTCCAGCGAACCGTTGTTGCAAAATGGCGCCAAATGTCATGCCAGGGGCTAAAAAACAGGCGTCTTGGCTGTCGACAGTGGAACTGGTGGGTAATCCCATTTGGTGGGCGAGAGCCCTGACTTCGGGTTTGGTCATGCCTCCAAGAGGAAACTGAAGCTTGGCCAACGTTGATTTTGGGATTGCAGCCAAAAAGTATGATTGGTCCTTGTTACGATCAATTGCCCTAAAAAGCATGGGGCCTTTTTTAGGGTCGTGCTGAAGTCGCGCATAGTGTCCTGTAACCATGCCGGTAGCCTTTTTCTCAGTCGCCCAGTCCATCAGGAGGCCAAACTTGATGTCGCGATTACACAAAAGACATGGGCTGGGGGTCCTGCCGCTGTCGTATTCATTCCAGGCGTGTCGCAAGACGTTTTCTTGGAACTGTTCACTGTAGTCCAGACAATAATGTGGAATATTAAGCAGTTGGGCTACCGCCTTTGCGCGGCCTATGGCGTCAACGCCGCAGCATGGGCTGATGATACCTGGCATGTCACAATTCTTTAGCTGTAATGTGACTGCCACCACGTCATAACCGGCTTTCAAGGCCAGGGCTGCGGCAACGGAACTATCAACGCCACCGCTTAAGGCGGCAACGATCAAGCCTTTTTTGTTTTGAGACAGATCCAAAAGCAGACTCCAAAAGGAAATCTTGCAACTCATTTACACTTTTTCAGGAATTAGTGCCAGTGTTCCCCAAAAATCACCTTTTCATCGGTTACGGCCGGCTCCAATTTGAGGCGTGATTTTGTCAGCGCCCAGCCCCATTGTGATACCATTTCACGGTTTTTTTGGTGTTTGATATGAAAAAATCGCTGCTCTTTTTGATCGTTACATTTGCCTTTGGAACTGCCAAGGCGGATTTTGCGCCTTGTCCCAGCAACATCCCTGAAAACATGGCCTGTATTCCAGGGGGTTCCTTTGTTCGTGGTTCGGACAAAGGCGCTGCAAACGCAAGGCCGGCTGCAACTGTCACGGTTAGCACCTTTTTGATGGACAAGTATGAGGTTACCTACGGTGAATATCAGGCTTGTGTAAAGGCCAAAAAGTGCGAGCCTGCAAGGCCATTGTACGCGGACTTTAATAACCCAAAGCAACCAATGACCGCCCTTAGTTGGTATAACGCCAAGCAGTACTGCGAGGCACACAACAAGCGCTTGCCAACCGAGGCCGAGTGGGAAAAGGCCGCTCGTGGGCCAGATGGAGCCACATTTCCTTGGGGAAATGACGCCATTACCTGCAAGAGAGCCATTATCATGGACGAAACTGGACGTTCTTGTGGGCGTACGAAAAGGGGAGGACAGCCTGAAAAAGGCAAACCTTGGCCTGTAGGATCAAGGGATCCTGGTGTTTATGGTCTGTATGACATGGCTGGAAATGTTGATGAGTGGGTTGCTGACTGGTATTCCAAAGACTGGGATGCATGCGGTGAGGCTTGTTTGGGTATTGACCCCAAGGGGCCTTGTAATGGTGCTGATAAATGCAAAGGGCATCGCACAAAGTCTGTTCGAGGAGGTTCCTGGTACTGGCCTGGAGAGCACTCCACAGGTTATTTCAGAAGATCACACATCCCATCAAACAACCCAGCTCACCACTTTGGATTTCGCTGCGCCGCAGACGTCCCCGCCCCTGCTCCTGCCCCTGCCCCTGCTCCTGCCCCTGCCCCTGTCCCCGCCCCTGCTCCTGCCCCTGCCCCTGTCCCTGTCCCCT
>ERZ795052.485-NODE-485-length-60517-cov-6.291638_pt1 | contig 60517 bp, 45 predicted proteins | sample MGYA00375136_ERZ795052 | MGnify/ENA primary metagenome ERZ795052 (study PRJEB30181, sample SAMN05720156) | activated sludge metagenome | isolation source: Anaerobic digester | place: Japan | collected 2015-05-26 ... | reverse complement strand
TCACAAGCTTGTCGCCCTGGTAATCCTGGTAAGATGAGGCCCTGAAGGAAGTAAGCTTCGTTTCGTCGTTCTCTTTCTGTGTTGTATTGTAGGCGTAGGGAGTCCGGTAGCTCAGTAGGCCGATCGACCGTGCAGCCCTGAGTCCTTTTTTCCCTCCTTCAGGATCGGTGCCGAAAAAGGTGGGATCGGCTTCGATGGCCAGTCTCTGCGACTCGTTAAAAGCGATAGCCCACGGCGACTGGCGGGCGCTTGATGCAATAAAAACCATATTCCTGATTAAACCGGGTACCATTATGCAATACTCCAGAGCCTGATAACCTCCTATGCTTGAGCCGATTATAGCATCAATGCCGTTGATTCCCAGGTGTTTCCTTAGTATTTCATGGACGTTTACCAGGTCGCGCACCGTTATCACCGGGAAATCGTTGAACCAGGGTTTGCCTGTGGAAGGGTTCACCGACAGCGGGCCTGTTGTTCCGTAGCATGAGCCAAGGATGTTGGCGCAGACGACAAAATACCGTGATGTGTCGAAAGCAAGACCTTCTCCGGTCATGCCGGGCCACCACGCGTCAACGTCGGAATTCGCGGTAAGAGCATGGCAGACCCAGATGACATTGTCTCCCGAAGAGTTGAGAGTACCCCAAGTGTCGTAGGCAATATCAAGTTCCGTGAAGGTATACCCTGTTTCTGTGGTAAAGGGTGATTTATGCCGCAGTATTTTCATGAGAGGGTATTGCTTATGGCCTGTTCGAAATCGTAGATTATATCGTCTATATGCTCGAGTCCGACCGAAACCCTGAAAAGTCCCGGTTCAATTCCGGCGGCCCGCTGATCTTCCTCCGAAAGCTGCCTGTGCGTGGTGGCTGCAGGCTGTATTATGAGAGTCTTGGCATCTCCCACATTGGCGAGGTGGCTTACGATATTAAGGTTCTCGACAAGTTTCGATGCTCTTTTCCTTCCTGCCTTGAGAACAAAGCTAAGCACGGCTCCTGCACCGCGGGGGAGGTATTTCTTTGCCAGTTCATGATGCGGACTGCTCTCAAGCCCGGGATAATTAACCTTTTCGACGCCGGGATGAGCTTCGAGCCACCTGGCCAGTGCCAGTGTGTTCTGAACATGCCTGTCCATCCTCAGCGAAAGTGTTTCAAGTCCCTGAAGGAACAGGAAAGAATTAAACGGGCTCAGCGAAGGCCCCAGATCCCTCAGTCCTTCCACTCTTGCCTTGATGATAAAGGCGATATTGCCGAATGCCGAGCCGGCGGAGAAGACATCTCCGAAAACCAGCCCGTGGTAACCCTCTGAAGGTTCAGTGAATGTAGGATAGTTCCCGTTGGTCCAGTCGAAATTTCCTCCGTCAACAATTATTCCTCCGATGCTTGTGCCATGCCCGCCGATCCATTTCGTTGCCGACTCAACAATGATATTGGCTCCATACTCAATTGGCCGGCAGAGGTATCCGCAGGCGCCGAAGGTGTTATCAACGATAAGTACTATGCCGTGTTTTTTGGCCACAGCGGCGACAGCCTCAAAATCGGGTATGTTAAACCCGGGGTTGCCGATAGTCTCCACATATATGGCTTTTGTTTTTCCGTCAATTTTTTCCTCAATCGCTTCAGGAGAAAGATCACGGGCAAACCTTGCCTCAATCCCGAAGGAAGGGAATGTTACCTTAAACTGGTTGAAGGTTCCGCCATAGAGAAAAGGTGAACTGACAAGGTTTTCGCCTTTTTTTATTATTGTGGTGAGGGCAAGGAACTGGGCGGCATGACCTGAAGAGACAGCCAGGGCGCCGGGTCCTCCTTCAAGGGCGGCCACTCTTTTCTCGAGCACCTCGGTGGTGGGATTGTTTATCCTTGTGTAGATATTGCCGAATTCCTTCAGGTCGAAAAGATTGGCGGCATGATCGGCATTCCTGAAAACGTACGAAGAAGTCTGGTAAACAGGAACAGCCCTCGAAAGTGTATCCTTGTCGGGCGAATGACCCGCATGTATCTGTAATGTTTCAAATCTGATTTTATTTTTATCCATGATAGTAAAAGATTATGATTATACATATGATTATTGAAACGGCCCGAAGCCCTGATAATGAGATCCCGGAAAGATAGTCCTGAAACCTTTTGGCGTGACGGATCTCACCTCTGCATGCACATAGGCATGAGAGGCATGATGAAATTCCGGTCGTTAAGATGAATTGCGTTCATTGTTCCGTGTTTATTTTATCATCTCCCGGCATTGCCGGGATTAGGTTTTGGCACCTTCTCCCGACAGGCCGGGATGGGTTGCCAGGGTTTCACAGAGCCTAATCTCTCCACCCTTCTTAATAAAATCAAACACTCTTTTTCTCAGGAAAGAATATTTGATTGACGGTGCGAAAATAAATAAGATTTTTTAAATACCAAAATTATTTTCGCTTTCAGACTGTAACCAATGTACCGGCAGGCCGGTATGAAAATAATTAATACTTTTGCTTTCATGATAATACCGTACCATGCAGAATTCATTGTATATCTATAACAGTCTTACGCGTAAAAAGGAAGAATTCAGACCTCTTAATCCGCCGTTTGCCGGGCTATATGTCTGCGGTCCTACCGTTTACAGCGATGCCCATCTTGGCCATGCACGTCCTTTCGTGGTGTTCGACCTGCTTTACAGGTACCTGCTCCATCTCGGATACAGGGTAAGGTATGTGAGAAACATTACCGATGTGGGGCACCTTCAGGATGAGGAAGCTGATGCGGGTGAGGATAAGATAATAAACAAGGCAAGGCAGGAAAAGCTCGAACCAATGGAAGTTGTTCAGAAGTATATGAATACTTTCCACAGGAACATGGAGCAGCTGAATACCCTTCCGCCCTCAATAGAACCAAGGGCCACGGGTCATATCATCGAGCAGCAGGAGTTTATTCTTAAGCTTATTGAATCGGGTTTTGCATACGAGTCGAACGGATCGGTTTATTTCGACGTCGGCAAATACAGCACCAGATATAACTACGGCAAACTGTCGGGCAGGGTCCTTGAAGAGATGCAGGCTGAGACCAGGACGCTGGAGGGCAGGGAAGACAAAAAGCACCCCTTCGATTTTGCGCTATGGAAGAAGGCAGAACCGGGCCACCTTATGCAGTGGCCTTCGCCGTGGGGAAACGGATTCCCCGGATGGCATCTCGAATGCTCCGCAATGAGTGTCAAATACCTTGGAGAGGTATTCGACATACACGGCGGAGGGATGGACCTGATGTTCCCGCACCACGAATGTGAGATTGCGCAGTCAACCGCTGCCCTTGGCCGGGAGTCGGTAAGATACTGGATTCATAACAACATGATCACCATCAACGGGCAGAAAATGGCAAGATCGCTGGGCAACTTCATCACCCTGGATGAAATCTTCAGCGGCCGACACAAGCTTCTTGAACAGGCTTACAGCCCCATGACAATAAGATTCTTCATACTCCAGGCACACTACAGAAGCACCATTGATTTTTCCAACGAGGCTCTCAGGGCTGCGGGGAAGGGTCTCGAAAGGCTTATGAAGGCCTATGAGACAATCGGCAAACTTAAACCCGCAGAGTCATCGTCAGCCGAGATAAAAGGCCTGGAAAACCGCTGCTACGAAGCCCTGAACGATGATCTGAACAGCCCCGTCCTGCTTGCCCACCTCTTTGAGGCTGTAAAAACAGTCAACGCAGTATATGACGGAACGGAAAGCCTAACGGCAGAAGATATTTTAAAACTGAAAGAACTGTTCAGAACTTTTGTCTTCGACATACTCGGTCTTAAGGAAGAGACGGAGAAAGGGGGAAGGGGAGAGCTTACCGGAAGACTGATTGAACTTTTGCTCGATATCAGGAACGAGGCAAGAAACAAAAAGGATTTCGCCACCTCGGATGCCATAAGAGACGGGCTGAAAAGGCTCGGCATAATTGTAAAGGACCGTAAAGACGGTGTTGACTGGGAATTAGAATAGAGAGTCGGTTTATGGGGAAGATAACAGGGCCGTACCGTTCGGTGGCCGTCGACATAGGCGATGTGCCAATGGGGGCAAACCACCCCATCAGAGTACAGTCGATGACAAACACCGACACGCTCGACACCGCGGCATCGGTAGCCCAGTGCATCAGGATCATTGAGGCCGGGGCCGATTATGTAAGGCTGACTGCCCAGGGAATCAGGGAGGCGGAGAACCTGGCTGAAATTAAAAAAGAGATCAGGAGGGCAGGCTTCCGGACACCGCTCATTGCCGATATTCATTTCAATCCGGCAGCTGCCGAGAGAGCCGCCGCAATCGTTGAGAAGGTGAGAATCAACCCCGGAAATTACGCCGACAGGCGTTCAAAACCTGTTTCATCACTTCCCGAAAAGGAATATAACCTGGAACTTGAAAGAATCCATGAAAGACTGCTCCCGCTGATAAAAATATGCCAGGCGAACGGCACTGCTGTCCGCATAGGAGTAAATCACGGGTCTCTTTCGGAAAGAATACTCGACCGTTACGGAAATACACCTGAGGGGATGGCCGCGTCGGCTATGGAGTTCATAAAGATATTCACGGCGGAAAATTTTAAGAAGCTCGTGCTGTCGATGAAATCGTCTGATATCTCCGTCATGGTTTCGGCAACAAGGTTGCTTGTTGAGATGATGAAAGAGAAGGATCTTGCCTTTCCCCTGCACCTCGGTGTTACCGAGGCAGGAGAGGGGGAGGACGGCAGGGTCAGATCTGCCGCCGGCATAGGGGCTCTCCTGTCGGAAGGTATCGGAGATACAATCAGGGTATCGCTTTCCGAAGACCCTGAGAAGGAAATACCGGTTGCAAAACAGATTGCCGGCCTTTTCCCGAGAAATATTACAGCCGGCGGTGCAGGCAGTGTTCCAGAGTTTCGCTCCCCGGCCAGGGCGCCGGCTCTCTTCGGAAAAATAAATGGTCCGCTGGTAACGGCGATGATGACAAGATACGGCTTACCCGGCCCTGAGATGTACCGGGAGGCAGGTTATGAAATCGATGAGAAGAGAGGGATCATCACAAAAACAGACAGTAGCGCCGATCTGTTAATTGTTTCACAGATCCCGGAGAGTATCCCGGAAGAGGTTTACCTTGCCGTACCGTATAAGATATGGCAGGCGAACAGGAATATCAGGAACCTGTTTCCGGTGTTTTCAGCCGGGTCAATAAGCGGGGAGTCCAATAAATCGGACAGGCTCAATGTGGTATTCACCGGTCCGCTCTCCGGCGGAGAACTGCCTGTTGATGAGGACCCTTCGGCCACTCTGTTGATTTTTACCTGGAATGCCGTTTCGGAAAGAGAAGCGCCTGTAGCTTTTTTTGAGAAAATGAAAGAAGCGGGGAAGAACTTTTACGTTGTGCTCAATCCCGTCTTTAATGAGAACAGTTATGAGGAACTGCAGGTGAAGGCACCCGCTCTCCTGGGACGTTTCCTTGCAGGCCGGCAGGCCGGCGGTATATCAATTACCAACAACGGCGATATACCTGCATCGGGAATAAACAGGTTATGTTTTTCAATCCTGCAGTGTACCGGACTGAGGATTACACGTACGGTGTATATTTCCTGCCCGACATGCGGCCGCACAAAATTCAATCTGCAGGATGCTGTTAGGAAGGTGAAGGAAAAAACCTCTCATTTCCGCGGTCTGAAGATTGCCGTGATGGGTTGTATAGTGAACGGGCCGGGTGAGATGGCCGGAGCCGACTGGGGATATGTGGGTGCAGCCCCGGGGAAGGTGCATATTTACAAAGGATCCGAACCAGTTCTGAAGAACGTTGACGAATCGGCTGCGGCCGATGAACTGCTGAGACTGATAGAAGAGGATCAGGCAAGCCGGTAATCGAGCTGTTTCTTCTGAAGATCGGCCTTCACAACCTCAACCTTCACCCTGTCGCCCAGCTGGTACTCCTTACCCAGACGCCTGCCCCTGATACAGTAGTTGCTTTCGTCGTATTCGTAATAGTCATCCTCAAGGTCCCTGATATGAATCATCCCCTCGCACTGGTTCTCGATGATTTCGACATAAATGCCCCATTCAGTAACACCCGAGATTACCCCCTCGTAAACATTCCCGATTCTTTCAGACATATACTCAACCTGTTTGTACTTCACCGAAGCCCTTTCGGCTTCCATAGCCAGTCTTTCCATTTTGGATGAGTGTTCGCACAGCTTTTCATATTTTTCCTTTCCTCCGGGGTTCTCGTGGCTGAGGTAGGATGTAAGAAGTCTGTGCACCATCATGTCGGGGTAACGCCTGATAGGCGATGTAAAGTGTGTGTAATATTTAAATGACAGGCCGTAATGGCCGATATTGTCGGTTGAATAGACAGCCTTAGCCATTGCCCTGAGGGCGAGTGTCTCAATGAGATTCTGTTCTTTCTTTCCCCCCACCTGATTAAGCAGTTTATTCATCGATTTCGGAAGAGTGGCTTTCCCATCGCCTTCAAGTTTATACCCGAACCGTTGAATAAAGTGGCTGAAGGAATCTATCTTTTCAGGGTCAGGCTTGTCGTGAATACGGTAAACAAATGTTTTTCCCTTAAGGGTTTTTCCGATATATTCCGCAACTCTTCTGTTGGCCAGCAGCATGAATTCCTCGACAAGCTGGTTGGCTGTTCCCATGTCGCGGAATTTTATTCCCAGCGGTTTTCCTTCCTTGTCAAGCTCAAACTGCACTTCAATTCTTTCGAAGAAGAATGAGCCGGCGGCAAATCGTCTTTTGCGGAGTATCTGTGCAAGCCGGTGAAGTTCAAGCATCTGGTCTTTCATGTCACCTTCGCCTGTGTCGATAACCTTCTGTGCCTCGGCGTAAGAAAATCTGCGGTCTGAATTGATGACCGTGCGGCCAAACCATTCTGATATTATTTCGGCGTTGTCGTTTAGTTCAAAAACAGCCGAATATGTAAGTTTATCCTCTGCAGGGTTAAGTGAGCAGATATGATTTGAGAGTCTTTCAGGCAGCATCGGCACCACCCTGTCGACCAGGTAAACGGAGGTTGCCCTTTGCCGGGCTTCGTTTTCAAGAAGTGACCCCGGTTTTATATAATGGGTTACATCGGCAATGTGCACACCCACTTCGGCGTTTCCGTTTGGTAATTTTCTGTACGAGATAGCATCGTCGAAATCCCTGGCATCGGCAGGATCTATGGTGAATGTGGGTACCTTCCTGAAGTCGCGCCTTCCTTTCAGGTCATCTTCCGTAATTTTATCGGAGATTTTAGCTGCCTCATTTTCTATTTCGGGAGAGAATGCATAGGGCAGTTCAAACTCGGCAAGTATTGCATGCATCTCTGTCTCATGGCGGCCTGGATAACCGAGCACCTGTATTATCTCGGCTGCCGGGTTCCGTGATTTTGTATCCCATTCCACCACCCGCGCTACGGCCTTCTGCCCCTGTTTTGCCCCATTGATTCCCGACTCCGGGATAAAGAGGTCAAATGGCATGTTTTTGTTGTCGGGCACAAGAAATGCAAAATTTGATACTATTTCCACTGTACCGACAAATGTGGATTTTGCCCTTTCGATTATTGAAACCACTTCTCCTTCGGGCCTTGCACCTTTCCGGCGGGCATAGAGCTTCACCTGCACCTTGTCGCCATGCAGCGCGGTTCGCAGATTCTTTGCCGAAACAAATACATCGTCATCCAGTTCATCGGAAACAATAAAGCCGTATCCCATTCTCGTCAGGTCGACCGTGCCTGTTATCGTGCCTCCTCCGGTTTCTTTAACATAAAATTTGTGGTGGCGGGTTTCAAGTATCTCACCCCTGCCGGCAAGGTCGGACAGACACTGCAAAAGCTCTTTGCGCCTGTGCTCCCCTTCAATGTTTAACTTCTTGGCTATCTGTTTATAGTTATACGACTGGCCGGCATGACGGCTCAGAAATTCTTTTACAAGTGCCTGGTATTCAGATGATGCAGTTTTTTCTTTCTTGTCTTTTTTCTTCTTTTTACTCATTAAAACGGTTTTTGCAAAGGTAAGAATTATGAAAGGTTTATTTTCCTACATTTGAAAGATTATGGGTTCAATGGTCTCTCTTAAGCAGATACCGGTGCATTCAGCCTCTGTTGTAACAAGAAAAACAGGTGAGGAGTATGTTCTTGTACCGGTAACGGGAAACATAGCCGATATGGACAGCATTTACACTCTTAACGGCACAGGGGCGTTTATCTGGGAACAGATAGACGGGAAAAACAGTCTGGAGGAGATTGCGGACAAATTAACCGAAGAATATGATACTGACCGTGATACTGCCGGAAAGGATGTGCTGGCCTTTATTGAGAATATGATAAGAATAAGGGTAGTGGAAATAAAAGAGGCCGGATAGTATTTTTCCCGGTACACCGTATTAATATTGTTAATGGATAAGTTCTGCCTGAATATTGCAGGGTACGTGATAAAGGTGGAGAGGTCTGCGGGGGGACCCGTGCTTATGCCTGCACAGAGGTTCAGGAAGAGTTTTACGACAGGTGACGGTTTTGATTACTTAATCCGTGTGCACAGGGGCGGATGTTTAATACCGCCTGGTGCAGAAAGGGTGTTTAACGCCCCGCTTGTGGAGGAGACGGACGGCCAGACTGTTATAAAAAGCCATGAATTCTGGAGCATCCATAAAAAGGATAATCTGATTTTCATAAAGACAATATTCCCTCACAACCCCGGCATGCACTCGGGAATGCTTACCATTTCGCGTCACCCGGGAGTGTGGGATCTGGAACTTGCCACTGATGACAGCATAGCCGACCCTCTGGCCTGGCCGCTCGACGGACTGCTGCTGTATTACCTCACCGTATTTAACGGCGACATAATGATACATGCCTCGGGAGTCGATTATAAAGGCAAAGGATATATTTTCAGCGGTGTTTCAGGTAAAGGAAAATCAACAATGGCCCGCCTGTGGGAAATGGCCGGAGCAAAAGTAATTCACGACGACAGGCTTATAATAAGGAGAAAAGAGGGAGAGATTTTCTTTTATAACACCCCTGTGTATGATGACGACGAACCCCGCTCGGCAAGACCTGCCGGCATTTTCCTCCTGGAGCACGGTAAACAGAATATGATTGTGCCTCTTGATGGTTCAAGGGCCGTAAGCAGCGTCATGGCAAACTGCATTCAGCATAACTGGAACAGTGAAATAATATCTGGTCTGATGGAATCATTGTCGGAGGTATGCGGGAAAATACCGGTATCGAGACTATATTTCAGGCCGGAGAGCAAGATTGTTGAATTCATACTTGGAAATGGGCAAAACTGAAAGGCAGCTTAACGACCTGAAGAATGTCAGCCTCGGGTTGCTGGCGGAAGGCAAAACAATCCGGATAAGGGCTCACGGATACAGTATGTATCCTGCCGTTAAGCCGGGAACGGTTATACTTATTGAACCCGTCAGGAAAAAAGGGCCCCCCGCCCCTGGAGAGATTGTGGCGATAAAAAGGAAAAACGGTATAATTGTTCACAGGATAGTAAAGGTTATAAATGAAGAGGGAAAGAGGAAGTATGTTGCAAGGGGCGACAGCAACGCTTACCCCGACCCGCCGGTTGATGCGGAAATGATCGTCGGACGTGTGACAGGGGTGGAAGGACTGGCATTTATGCCGGAAGACTTTAAAAAGAAACCCGCGTACTTCATTAACAGACTGAGGGTGATTGGCATACATTTACGAAACAAACTGAGAGGCTGAAATAATCATGAAAAGACTTAAGCTTCTTAATGAATCCCTGAAACTGGTATGGAAGAGCGCTCCGGGCTGGACACTTGCAAGTTCGGCAGTCTCTTTAGTACGCAGCTTTCTGCCTCTTATACTGCTTTTCCTGGTTAAATCTCTAATCGATCATGTCACCGCAGCAGTGAACGGGACGGGTGAAATTACAATGACGGGTATACTGAAGGTTATCACCGCTGTGACCGTCATCTTCCTCGCCGATGAAGTAACCGCCGAAGCTTCGGGCTACTTCAGAAAGAGACAGTCGTTCAGGCTGGAGGATTATATGTACCGGCTGCTTCATTTCAAGGCGTCAGGCCTCGATCTGATAAATTTCGAAAATCCTCCCTATTTCGATAAACTGGCCCGCGCAGTAAGGGAGGCTACCTGGCGGCCCAATAACATCCTGAATAATTTCATCTCCCTCTTCAGGGGATGCATCTCGCTGCTCCTGATGGCAGGCTTGCTTTTTACACTGAGCTGGTGGGCTGCCCTGCTGCTGGTTGTGGTAAACATACCCGGTATCTGGCTGAGACTATTCTTCTCGTCAGTACTTTATGAATTCAGGAGAGGTCATACACCGGAAGAAAGAAAGGCAGCCTATTTTAACTGGATTCTTACAGGCGACCGGCCTTCAAGGGAAATAAGACTATTCGGAACAGGCGATTACTTCACATCACTCTTCAGGAAATACTTTTCCTCGAGGATGGAAAAAGAACTGGCGATTCTGAAGAAGCGCGCAGTTATTGATGCCCTGACAGGTATTATTAAAGCTGCCGCACTTTTTGCCGTTTTGTATATGGTGACTGATAAGACCCTGAAAGGAGAAATAACCCTTGGAGGAATGGCTATGATGGTTCTCGCATTCAGGCAGGGTCTGGTCAGCCTCCGTGAAATCCTTACATCGGTGGGTGGCCTCTATGAGGACTCGCTTTTTACGGGAGATATTTTTGAGTTTCTTGATCTGAAGGAGGATATAAAGGCAGTTGAGCCTGTTGCGGCCATCACCCGGCTTAAATCGGCAATAAGTTTTGAGAATGTCTCCTTCAGGTATCCCGGCAATGACACCCCCGCCATTGTGAACATCAACCTGAGGTTACCGGCAGGAAAAATCACCCTTCTTGCCGGCAGCAACGGATCGGGCAAAAGTACCCTTGTGCGCCTTCTGTGCAGACTTTACGACCCGGATACGGGAAATATTTATTTTGATGGTCACGATATCAGGCATTTTAATCCGGCGGAGTACCGCAGACAGTTTTCCGTACTTTTCCAGGATTTTATGCTTTATAACCTCACCGCTGGGGAAAATATAAGTCTGGGAGATATTTATTCCGGCGGCAACATGGATAAAATAAGGAGAGCAGCCGCAAACGCAGGGGCCGATAAGCTGATAGAATCACTGCCAGCCGGTTACGACACCGGGATTGGCCCACTGTTCGATGCAAGCCGTGACCTTAGCTGGGGCGAATGGCAGAAAATAGCCCTGGCCAGAACATTTTTCAGGGATGCCCAGGTGGTGATCCTCGACGAACCGTCATCGGCCATCGACTCCGAAACGGAAATTGAAATTTTCAGCAGGCTCAGGGATGCACTGAAGGGCAAAACGGTGCTTCTGATAAGCCACAGGTTAAACACAGTAAAACTGGCTGACAATATAATTGTCCTTGACAAAGGACGCATTGCCGAAACAGGCTCCCACAGCGAGCTGATTGATCTGAAGGGACGATATTATGAATTGTACATGCGCCAGAAGAGGATGTACACTGATGGTTAAAATGGCAGAAATAAGGAATGAGGAGATACTGCTGCTGGGTCTCAGCCGGCTTCATTTCAATGAAGAACTGACAGCTAAAATTTCGGCCCTGACCGAAAAAATTGATGACTGGGGTTACTTTACCCGTCTTGCCTCGGAGCACGGAATCGCCGCTCTGGCTTATTATAACCTGCAGCAATTGGACCTTGCCGGGAGAATACCGAAAGAGAAGGCTGAAATGCTCCATGCTGCCCATTTGCTGAGCATCACCAGGAATGCTTTTCACCTGACCGGCGCTGAAGAAATAATCTCCCTTCTGAACAGCGCAGGGATAAAATCGGTACTGCTGAAAGGGCTTGCCCTCGAAACGACAGTTTACGGAAACAAAGGGCTCAGGCAGATGACTGACGTCGACCTGCTCATAAGCCGGAACGATTATCTAAGAGCGAGAAACATCCTTATGGAAAACGGATTTGATTCCGCCGGACTGAAATCGGGGCTTCATAAGCCGATAATGGCATGGACGGGGAAACATCTCCCTTCGCTGCTCAGAAACGGACTATCGGCCGACATTCATCTTGAGCTTTTTCCGGGCAGGAAAAACTCCCTTACATCCATGATGATTGAATCGGCCAGGGAGATAAAGCTTGAGCGGGTGAAAGCCTTTGTACCCGACCCGCAGCTGATGTTTCTTTATCTTGTAAGGCATCTTTATAACCACGAACTGAATGAGGAATCGCAGCTTCGTCTTTATGCCGATCTTGTAGCGCTTCTGGAAGTACACAGTGAGGAAATATTGAACTATGAATTGCTGAAGTATGCAGGTGAGGCCGGGATGAGTAAAATACTGGCCTGGAAGCTGGAGCCTCTGCGCGACCTATGGGGCCTTGACTTCCCACCGTGGCTTAACGATTTCATTGGCAGGTGGTTTAAACCTGAATCGGTTAACAGGTTTATTTTCTTCCTGAAGAGCCCGAAGGGTAACCCCGTTACACACCCCGGAAGGGCTTACAGAAAGATTATCTCGGAGATACCGGGCATTCACCGGAAGGCGCTCTTTATACTGGGGGATATCTTCCCCTCAATAGGCTTTATGAAGGAGAGATATAATGTAAAAAGTACACTTAAAGCCCTTATGTATTATCCGGTAAGGCTTGGCAAAATGCTGCGGCTGATAAGCAGGTAAGAAAGGATCAGCTGATTTTAAATTCTTTTTTAAGCCGGTCTACATAGTCAAGTTTTTCCCAGGCAAAGAATTCGACCTTTTTACGGTACACTTTTCTTCCATTTCCGTTAACTGCCACCGGTTTGCTCCCCTTCACTTCGTAATATACGTCAACTTCTGCAGTATATGGTTCCCTGCCGAAATGGCCGTAGGCTGCAGTCGGAAGGAACACCGGATTTTTCAGTCCGAAGCGTTCAACAATGGCATAAGGACGCAGGTCGAACAGTTTGCTTATACGGGCAGCAATTTCACCGTCGGAGAGGATTTTCCCGCCGGTGCCTTTAACCCTGGAGGTTCCGAAGGTGTTTACATAAAGTCCTACAGGCTCTGCCACGCCTATTGCGTAGGCAACCTGTATCAGCACCTTGTCGCATAAACCTGCAGCCACCATGTTTTTAGCTATATGCCGGGCGGCATATGCAGCCGACCTGTCGACCTTCGATGAGTCTTTTCCCGAGAAGGCTCCTCCTCCGTGCGCCCCGTGGCCTCCGTAAGTATCCACAATAATCTTCCGGCCGGTAAGTCCGGTGTCTCCGTGAGGACCTCCGATGACAAATTTCCCTGTGGGGTTTACGTAGAATCTGAATTTGCTGTCGAAAAGTTTTCTTACCCGTGGCGAAAGCTGTTTTTTGACTCTTGGTATAAGTATGGTAAGAAGGTCTTCCCTGATCTGGTCCTGCATTGCCTTCTCGGCCGCTTTGGCGGCTTTTTTCGAATTGTCGGACGGCATAATGAATTCATCGTGCTGGGTGCTGATGACGATTGTGTCGATGCCTTCGGGATCGCCCTTGTCGTTGTATTTTATGGTTACCTGCGATTTGCTGTCGGGTCTCAGGTATTTCATTTTCTTTCCCTCTTTTCTGATGGCAGCCAGTTCCTGGAGCAACCGGTGGGCAAGCTCTATGCTCAGAGGCATAAAGTTTTCCATTTCGCGGCATGCGTATCCGAACATCATGCCCTGGTCGCCTGCTCCCTGTTCCTCGGGTTTTTCCCTCACCACTCCCTGCCTGATGTCGGGAGACTGTTCGTGAATGGTGTTTATAACTCCGCAGGAGTCGCAGTCGAAACGGTATTCCGGGTTGGTATAGCCGATGTTTCTGATCACCCTTCTGGCGGTTTCCTGAATATCCACCCATCCTTCAGTGCGCACCTCTCCGCCGCAAATAACAAGTCCGGTCGTTACAAATGTTTCACATGCAACCTTCGATTCGCTGTCCCACTTTAGAAATTCATCAAGAAGTGCGTCTGATATCTGGTCGGCAACCTTGTCGGGGTGGCCTTCCGAAACCGATTCTGAAGTAAATAAAAAACTCATCTGTGTTAATTTAGTTTGTTAAACAAATGGCGGGGAGATTTTGTTGACTGAAAAAATGGAATAGACGCATTTTAGCATTTTTTCCCGTGGTTGCAATCAGCACAAATCTTTCCACCGGCATTAAAGCGCCACAAAGTAAATAAGAAATAAATTCATAAGCAAAAAAATCAACCTGTAAGCGATCTGAAAACCTCTTCCAGGCTGCTCTCTTCCCTGGAGAGTGAAAGCACGGTTATATTTTGGCTCACGGCAAAAGAGAAAATGGCGGGTCGGATGTCGGAGCCGGATGATGATTCGATCTGCCAGCTGTTTTTTCCGGTTCTTTTTGCTTTCTGAACTCCTGGTATTCCCAGCAAACCCGATTCATCCGGATCCCTGTCGAATTCAACATTAATCACCTGGCGCCTGGCAGAAATAAGACCTGAAATTTTCCCGATGGGTTCATCGGCAATAATCTTTCCCCTGTCAATAATAATGACCCTGCTGCAGACCGCTTCAACCTCCTGCATTATGTGGGTTGACATTATCACTGTCTTTTCCTTACCGGCTTCTTTTATGAGGTTTCGTATTTCCACGATCTGATTAGGGTCGAGACCCGAAGTGGCCTCGTCGAGAATAAGTATGTCGGGATTATGAATCAGCGCATGGGCCAGTCCCACCCTCTGGCGGTAGCCCTTTGACAGAGCTCCTATTTTTTTGTTCTTTTCAGGGGTTAGTCCGGTAATTTCTATTATGTTTTCAATTGCCTTACTACTTTCCCTTCCCATTTTATAGACCGACGCGATAAAACCAAGGTACTCCTTCACATACATCTCGGGATAAAGCGGGTTGTTTTCGGGAAGGTAACCGATTTTTCTCTTGGTGGCAGGGTCGTTAACTGACACTTCGGTGCCGTCGATCAGTACTTTGCCGGATGTGGGAGGCATGAAGCCCGTAATAATTTTCATAAGAGTTGTTTTTCCCGCCCCGTTTGGTCCCAGGAAACCTGCTATCTCACCTCTCGACACAGTGAAGTTTACGCCGTCGAGAGCTTTCTGCTCTCCGTACACTTTTGTAATCTCTCTTACTTCTACAGGCATCGGGGAAACAATTTTATTCCTAATTGACCGCTAAGATATATGATAGAAGGGTGTAATCAAAACGGGGATTCATTGTGAAAATTACGACGAAAAGGCGAACCATTACAAGCAGGCTGTCCGGTTTTCAAAATCCCCATAGCTTAAAGGCATTCGCATAATAATCATATATTTTTTATTTTTGATTTCATCAATCCGGATTTCCATGGGAAGTAACATACTGATTCTTGTGGTTTTTATTGTTTACCTTTCCCTGCTTGTCCTTTGGGGAGTTTACCAGGGAAGAAAAGTCAGGTCGGGTAATGATTTTGCCATTGCAGGCCGAAGGCTGCCGGGGTGGGCAGCTGCCCTGTCGGAGAGGGCGACGGGCGAATCGTCGTGGGCCCTTCTGGGCCTTCCCGGGGCAGCTTATGCCACAGGCCTGACGGAAATATGGACTGCTGCAGGCTGCGTTGCAGGCATAATTACGGCATGGATCTTTCTGGCATGGAGACTACGCGATGAGGCGGAAAAATACAATGTAACCACATTCAGCGGATACATTGAGGCAAGGCACGGAGACGCCGGGAGGAGCCTGAGGATGCTGGTAAGCTTCACAATAGTGTTTTTCTTCTTCTTTTATGTGGGGGCGCAGTTTCTGGGAGGAGGAAAAACCCTTTACACCCTTTTCGGCATAAGACCTTCCGCAGGAATGCTCATCACCGCCGCTGTAATAATTCCTTATACAATTTATGGCGGTTTCCGTAGTGTGGTTTACACCGATGTGATCCAGGCAACCCTGATGATAATAACCCTTGTTGTGGCACCCGTTGCGGGAATAATTTATATTATGAATGAACCCGGCCTGTATGCTTCGGGTATTTCGGAAGCCCTCGCAAAATCGGGTGAATCATATACCAGACTTACCGGTGCTGCCGGCGGCTTCGGGGCAGGCCTGCTGATAACAGGAGGGTTCAGCTGGTTTTTCGGGTATCTCGGTGGATTGCCGCAGCTTACCACCAGGTTTATGGCCATTAAAGATGCCCGTCAGGCAAGGAAAGCAAGAAACATAGGCATTGCCTGGACAATCATTGCATATGCCGGAGCATTATCCCTGGGCTGGATAGGGCTGGCAATTTTCGGGCCTGCAGGACTGAAAGATCCGGAGTATATCATGCCCAGCGTACTGCTCAGACTGTTTCCGCCGGTAATAGCTGCAATACTTATTACAGGCGCCATTGCGGCCATGCTATCTACAGCCGATTCATTACTGATTGTGTCGGCCACAGAACTCTCCGAAACCCTGACAGGAAAGAAAAATGAAAAGCATGAGGAGAAAAGGGAAACGAACATGCTCAGGAGGCACCGCATCATTACTGCTTCCCTTGCACTGATAGCTCTTGCACTGTCGTACGTGTCGCCATCGAAGGTGATATTTACCATAGTAAGCTACGTATGGGCGGGCGTGGGTTGCACTTTCTCCGTAATAATTCTCCTTACTCTCTTCTGGAAGAGGTTTCACGGCCGGGCGGCCACCGTAACGGTCATTACCGGATTGCTGTTTACAATATTCTGGATCAGCGGAGGATTTGAACAGCATTACAAAGTGACGAAGGATAAGGCAAATATGCTTGCTGAAAGAAATATTATAAGCAGCGAAGAACGTTCAACCCTGCTCATAATGGAAAATCAGAAATTTTCCGGATTACAGAGGTTCGAGGCAAAACTGGCGGAAAAGCTCGGCCCTTACGTGGAGGGGGAAAGAATTAAGACAATAAGTTCAGCTTTTTCGGTTAAGGGAATCCCTGCCAGGCTGATGACATTTTTAGTGTGCTTTGCAACCGCCGTAATATCGACACTTCTTGTACCCCCGCCGGGGAAGGAAGGTTAATCACCCCAGCCTCCCATGAACTGAGAGGATTTTGCAAACGTCGATTTCGGGTTCACACAGCAGACAGGTATTTTTGAGCTGTTGGCAATGATGTACTGTTCCGACGCCCCGACAACATAATCGGCAAAGGTGATGTTTTTGGTTGTCACTATCAGGATCAGATCAGCATTGATTTTCTGTGCAAAATCTATGGTCTGCTGGGCGAGATCACCCCTGGGCATGTCGTGAATCTCGTATTCAATATTATTCTGAATAAGATACCTGATTGCAAAATTAAGGTTGATATTTGTTTTCTTCAGAAGCCTCGGATCGGAGGGGGTTGATTTTATGATGTGAATTTTCGACTCGAAGTATTTCCCCATGAAAATGGCCATCTTCATCTTTTCCTTGTTCTCTCCCCTGAAGTCAACGGGGAATACGATGTTATGGTATCTTTCCCAGTCGTTCGGAGGGTCCTGAACCACTATAAAAGGCACCTTCGACTTGACAATAACCTTCAGTGCCCAGCTCCCTGTCAGCTTCTGCATTCCCTTTATCCCGTGTGTACCCATCACCACAAGGCTGGCTTCCTTGTCGTTGGCATAAGCCGAGATTGCCTTGAAAATTGATCCCTTTTCTATGTGCCACTTTACAGGCAGGTTATATTTTTTACTGCTCTCTTCGGCAATCTTGCTCAGTTTGTCCGCTTTTTCCTTCTCCTCGGCAGGTTTGATTTTTTCATCTACAATATGGAGAAGGGAAATCTCATTCGACACCATCCGGCTTATTTTTACCGCATGTGCCAGTGCATTCTCGGCTACATGGGTAAAATCCCATGGTACTACTATCAGTTTTTCACTTTGTTCCATAACATTTGTCTGTTAAAGATTGAAACGTAAAGTTATTCAGAAATTCACAAATATCAAACCGTTTAAGGCTCTTTCTCCAAAGTGATGGGGATCAGCCCAAAGCCCGTAAAAAATGAATTGAATAAAAGATCAGGTGATGCAGCAAAAATAATGCCGTTTACTATGAAACCGGGTATTATTTGTTTCATAATTGCTAATTTTGGGGTTTTAAAAAGAAATGCATTTTTGGGCATGATGAAAAGGACAAAGGTAAAAGAGCTTCTGGCTGCCGCTCCGGCAGGAACAGATGTAATGGTGAAAGGATGGGTAAGGACCAAACGCGACAGCAAGGGAATTATCTTCCTTGCGGTAAATGACGGCTCAACAATAAATAACATCCAGGTAGTGGCGGAGGCAGCAAAGTTTGATACAGGTTTGCTGAAAGACATAAACACAGGCGCGTCTGTTGCAGTTAAAGGCAGGCTTGTGGAATCGCACGGAAAGGGGCAGAGAGTTGAGATCCAGGCCGCTGAGATTATCCTCTATGGAAAGGCCGACCCCGAAGTATACCCTCTCCAGAAAAAGGGTCACACCCTCGAATTCCTCCGCGAGATAGCCCACCTGCGTTTCAGAACAAATACTTTCGGCGCCGTTTTCAGGATGAGGCATGCAATGGCCTTCGCCATACATAAATACTTCAACGACAAGGGCTTCTGTTATCTTCATACTCCGATTATTACAGGCAGCGACTGTGAAGGGGCAGGGGAGATGTTTCATGTCACAACCCTCGACCTGAATAATATCCCCAAAAACCCGGCGGGAGGAGCAGACTTTTCAAAAGACTTCTTTGCGAAGGAGACAAACCTTACGGTATCAGGACAGCTTGAGGGAGAACTGGGCGCCCTTGCGCTGGGCGAAATATATACATTCGGGCCTACATTCAGGGCGGAAAATTCAAACACTCCAAGGCATCTTGCAGAGTTCTGGATGATTGAACCCGAAATGGCTTTTTACGATATCACCGACAATATGGACCTTGCTGAGGATTTCCTGAAATACCTTATTAATTATGCCCTCGAAAACTGCAGGGACGACCTCGACTTCCTTACCTCAATGTATGATAAGGGACTTATTGACAGGCTCAAATTCGTTCTTGATAACCCGTTTGAGAGAATCACTTACACCACCGCCGTTAAAATTCTTGAGGATGCCGGACGCAAATGGGAGTTCCCTGTTGAGTGGGGACGCGACCTGCAGGCTGAACATGAAAGATATCTTGTTGAGGTCCACTATAAAAGACCTGTTATCATTACTGATTACCCGAAAGCTATCAAGGCATTCTACATGAAACAGAATGAAGACGGAAAGACGGTGAAGGCAATGGATGTTTTATTCCCCGGCATAGGCGAGGTTATTGGCGGGTCGCAGCGCGAAGAGGATTATGATAAACTTCTCAACCGCATCAGGGAGCTTGGTCTGAAAGAGAAGGATTTCTGGTGGTACCTCGAAACAAGAAAGTTCGGAACGGCACCTCACAGCGGTTTCGGCCTCGGCTTTGAGAGACTTATGCTTTTCATGACCGGAATGTCAAACATACGCGATGTGATCCCGTTCCCGCGAACACCGAGAAACGCTGAATTTTAAACCGGGAAAACGGCAGGAGTATGTTAAAACAGAGATTACAGCAGAAGCTTCTGCAGAAACTCTCCCCCCAGCAGATCCAGATGATAAAACTTCTGGAAGTGCCTGCCATCCAGATGGAGCAAAGGATTAAAAAGGAACTCGAAGAAAACCCCGCCCTCGAGGAAGGCGTGGATGACTCAGCCGATGAAGTGATCCAGACCGACCAGGATCAGGAGGAAGAGGCCGTAACAGACGAAAGGGAACAGGAAGAGTTTTCTCTCGATGATTACATTGGGGATGATGATGAAATCCCCGAATACAGGCTGCAGCAGCAGAATTACAGCAGGGATGATGAACGCCGCCAGGATGTGCCCTTCTCAGCCGGCTCAACTTTCCACGAAAACCTCCTGGCACAGCTTGGTCTGAGGGAACTGACAGAAAAACAGAAAACAATCGGCGAGTTCATCATTGGCAACATAGATGAAGACGGCTACCTCAGAAGAGAAATATCAAACATTGCGGATGACCTTGCCTTCCTGCAGAATGTGAATGCCTCCGAAGAGGAAATTTCAGAGGTCCTGTCAATAGTCCAGGACCTTGATCCGGCAGGAGTGGGTGCCAGAAACCTTCAGGAGTGCCTTCTGCTGCAGATAATAAGAAAAGACCAGTCTCTCCCCCGTATAAGCCTTGCCAGACAAATACTGGAAAATCATTTTGAAGATTTTTCGAAAAGGCATTATGACAAAATTACCCTTAAACTGGGAGTCTCTTCCGACGACCTTAAAGAAGCCGTCGATGAAATCCTGAAACTCAGTCCGAAACCCGGCAGCACCATGAGCGAAAATGCCGAGGCATCGGCCCGTCAGATTATTCCCGACTTTATACTTGAAATGGGCGAGGACGGATTTGATCTCCATCTTAATTCACCCAACCTTCCGGAACTGCGACTTAGCAGGGAATATACCGAGATGCTTCGCAACTACTCAAAGGAAAAGGGTAAAAACCGCGAAATAAAAAATGCCCTGAACTTTGTAAAGCAGAAGATTGATTCTGCAAGGTGGTTCATCGATGCAATAAAGCAAAGGCAGAATACACTTCTTGTCACCATGAATGCCATTCTCAGGTACCAGGAAGATTATTTCCGAAACGGCGACGAAACCAAACTCAAACCGATGATTCTCAAAGACGTTGCAGAAATGACAGGTCTCGACATATCAACCGTTTCGCGGGTGGTCAGCAGCAAGTACATTCAGACCCATTTCGGAATATTCCCGCTGAAATACTTCTTTTCGGAAGGACTGCAGACCGAGAGCGGAGAAGAAGTTTCCACAAGGGAAATAAAGAAGATTCTGCAGGAATGCATTGATAATGAAGATAAAAGAAAGCCCCTTACTGACGAAACGCTTACTGAGATTCTGCAGGAGAAGGGCTACCATATAGCACGCAGGACCGTGGCAAAATACAGGGAACAACTGAATATACCGGTGGCGAGACTCAGAAAGGAAATATAAAAATGAAACTGTCAGCCCGGAATATTCAGACGCTCACGGCCAGATTTGTTGCCGTTGTTTTCCATCCTCTTTTCATGCCGGCATACGGTTTGTTTATCATCTTCTCAACCCCGACGCTGTTTCATTACCTTCCCCTTCAGGTAAAAAAGATACTGATGCTGATAATTATTGTCAACAATATTGCCTTGCCGGTGGCCTTAATGCCGTTTTTCAGATCGCGGAACATTATTAAATCATGGCTGATGGAAGAGCGCGGGGAGAGAAACGTTCCGATGCTTGTCGTATCATTGCTTTACACCGTAACCTCTTTCATCATGATGAGGCTTTCCGTGCCTTTGCTTCTAAAGACCTACTTATATTCCGTATCTCTTCTGTCGCTGACACTCCTTTTTATAAATTTCAGGTACAAGATATCAATACATGCTGCAGGCGCCGGTGCACTGACGGGGCTGGTTCTGGTTTTGTGGATTCAGTTCGGACAGAGCCTTGTCTGGTTCATGGTTCCCTCATTAATAATTTCGGGGCTGGTGCTCTCCTGCCGGCTCTATTCAAACAGCCACAACCCTGCCCAGGTCTACACGGGTTATGCTGCAGGGTTTACGGTAATAAGTGCGGTGATGCTGCTAGTCAGTTAATTCTTTCAGAGCAGATAACAGCAGATTTCTGTTTTCTTCATGTGAATAGGGAGGGAGCACGGGCTCTTTGAACTTGTGTAGTGTTTCATATCCGAAACTCTTCTGTTCAGCTTTTACAAACCAGCCTCTCTCCGACAGGTACCCGGCCAGGTACTCCTGCTCGGGCTGCCCGGGGGTGGGAATTATCAATGCACTCCGCCCGAGGCTGTAAAGTTCCATTATTGTTGTGTAACCCGGCCGCGTCACAATTGTCCTGCCCGAAAGGATTTTTTCGGCCAGCTCTTCAGCATGACTTGTATAAATGAACGTTAAGTTATCCCCCTGTTTTTTATCTTCCTCAACCTCCGGGCCTCCCAGAATAACAGATTTTCCTTCTGCCCCTTGCAGTGCCGAAGAAACAATCCCGGTAAGTATTTCCCTCTGGGGAGAGGGCCCTGACATAATTGCGACAAAATGATAATCTTCTTTCCCGGACTTTATCCCTGTGCAGCCGCCAAACCTCGACAGCACTCCCGTGTATCTTACATTGTCAGGAATGCGCAGGTTATGCGACAACTTTCCGGAAAGATTGATGTCACCCGGCAGGTCGGGCACATAACAGTATGTAAATTGTTTAATTACCGCCCTGATAATGGGAAGAAGAGAGCTTTCAAGAATGCTGAACGGACGGGGCACGGGTATCCTCAGCATATGTGTAACAAGCACACTTTTTATTTTTCTGTTCCAGAGCCCGGGCCGGCTGTCGCTGATTATTATATCAATCCGGTGCTTACTGATCACTCTTCCAAGAATGAAATGTTCCTTTAGTGTCTGGAAAAGGAATGCAGGAAGGGACAAAATAATTTTGAGATACTGTGGAAGATATGATGAATATCTGATGCTGAACCCCGGGAAATAAATGCAGGTGATTCCCGGAATTTCGCGGGAGACAAGTTCATTCTGCCACCGGTCGCCACCCATAAGAACATTATGCCCCATCGATACAAGCTCCCTCATCAGCGGGATCATCCTTGTAGTATGCCCTGCTCCCCAGGCAAGGGGACAGACAAGAATATTTCTTTTAGTAAAAGACAATTATGCAGAAACCTGTGTTTTTATGCCGAGCTTTTCAACCCTTTCCGCGATGCCCTGAAGTTCCTTTTCCGGTATTTTTATCAGCATTCCGCCTTCGGGAGTGGCCCTGGCTATGGTATATATCATAACCTCTTCGGGGCGTATCCGTGTCAGGGCCTTGAGCCATGCTTCAATCTCATCCGGAGTGGTGTTGTCTATGACTTTTCCGTTGTATCTTCCTCTTAGAAAGAGCGTCTGTATTATGACCTTCCCGTTGAAGGATGCCAGGTTGTTGATTAATTCTTCAGCTGATATTTTAACCCGGGGCTGGTTATGAAGCTGTATTGTTTCATCCCTGGCCGAGTCGAGCTTCAGGATATTCATGTCGACTTTCATAAGGGCGCTCCTTACGGAAGGCTTGGTGATGGTTGTGGCGTTTGACAGCACTGCGATTTTGGTGCCGGGAGAGTACCTGTTTCTCAGGGCAATGGAGTCATCTATTATCTGGTGGAATTCGGGATGGAGTGTCGGTTCCCCGTTCCCTGCATAAGTAATGACATCTGCCCTGAGGTTGTTCACTTTCATTTCCTGGAGCTTTGAGGCAAGAGATTCATAGACCTCTTCTCTTGTCGGAAGAGGACTTCTTTCATCGCCCGGCTGGGGCGTCCACCCGCACTCGCAGTAGATGCAGCTGAAATTACAGAATTTTTTATTGCAGGGCAGAAGGTTTATGCCCAGCGAAACTCCCAGCCTGCGGCTTTTGACCGGCCCGAACACCACTTTATCGAACAGAAACGTTCCCATATCCGAAGATGAGGCGGTAAAATTAGCAATTATTTTCGGCCGGTCTATATAAGCCTTAATGCCGTGCTGCGGCTGGTCAGCCTCCGGTTGACCAGGTCGGTGTTTTTTATCAGGACAAGTCCGGGTCTTTTGCCCGGCTCAATGGATCCTGCCCATGAGGTTTCACCCAGCGCCAGGGCGCCGTTAAATGTTGCCCACCTGACCAGCGTTTCAAGATTAATCTCAGGGAAATGTGCGCCGATGGTCTTAAGTTCGGAAAGCATATCGAGTCTGCTGTTCGAGGCAAGGCTGTCGGTGCCGATCACAATATTGCATCCTTCTTCGTAAAGGAGTCTTACGGGAGGCATTTTCCCTGCAATATACCGGTTTGACTCAGGGCAAAGACAGTAGAAAAGTCCGGGTCTTTTTTTCAGGGCTCCGATCTGTTCATTTGTAATGAATGTGTTGTGGACAAGAATAAGATTGCCCGATGAGGTTACCTCTTCAAGGATGGCTGTTACATGATCACTGACCGTCAACGGTTTCTGCCCCGGAGGGATATAGTGCCTGTATGTATCCATCAGAGGGCCTGAATGGTTCCGGAGGAAGGGTATTTCCCATTCCGACTCCATAAAGTGGATCGAAGATAATGAGTTGCTGCCGCAGAGATCTTTAAGCTTTCTGAAGAGAGGCACAGGCAGGGAATAGACGGAGTGCGGAGTCATATTCCAGGTGAGTCCGGTGTCTGAGGCAGCATTTGCAACGGCAAGGGCTTCTTTGATTCGTTCGGAGGCCCGGTTATGATCGATGCCGAAAACCTCTATCAGGTTCGAATATCTGACAGTGCTTCTGGTCTTCAGTCCGAATGTGTCGGGAGAATTGCAAATATCGGCACAGAGCACAACACCTCCTGCCGCCATTTCTCTGTCCGCCTCTGCCGCACTCTTTTGCCTGTCGCGGGAAATATTGAATCTCTTTTCGTTCAGTTCGAAAAGAAATCCCTGAAGACCTGTCCCGGGAGTAATCTCGTTCCTGAGATATGAAAGTTCAAGGTGGCAGTGGCAGTTTACAAACCCGGGGATGATAATCCCGTTGTAAAATTCAACGTTGGCCAGTTCCGGGAGATTACCACCGGTATCGGTGATGCTTATTATGGTACCGTCGTCATCGGCCTTTATGACCGGTCGGCTAAGTACCGGGCCCGTTACGGTATAAACATGCTGGGCCGAAAAAAGTCTCATTGCATTTCACCTTTGAAGAGTTTTATGCCTGTGATCTTTACATGCTTCACCCAGCGGCCGGGTTGGGGATCGTGGTCAAGTAACCAGCCCCGGATATGGGTAAAAGTTGTATCCCTGAGTTCGCTGCTGACTGTGTACTCATGGTTCATGCCGTCATTTATCAGGTAAATGGCATCCCAGTATTCCCTTTTACCCTCTTTTGTTGAATCGGCCTTCCAGAAGAAAACATTTGTCCGGAGGTTTAAACTGTTGTCGTCGGGGTACACCGTACCGTTAAATGTAAGATGATAGAAGCCTTTCTGCCTTACGGGGACGCTGAACCAGACCTTTTCGTAGGCGCCGTCTGCAGGAATGGAAAAGGATGGTTTTAGGTTCCACAGATTGCCGGGCTGGTTCTGGCTATCCTCCGACAGTATTCTTGATTCTGATTCACTGAGCCTGGCCAGTACCTGGTCGAATATCTTTTCCAGTTTTCTGGGATTCTTAGCGATATAATATTTAATTGTCTGATCGAGCTTGTCCTTGGTATATCCGTACGACCCGATTATATCCACGTAATTCAGGTTGGAGTCCTTCGTTTCGAACATATTTTTTATGCTGGGCTGCGAAAGCAATCCGTCGGCGAGGTACATTTCGGTAAGGATGTTCACCATCTTTTCGGGCGGGATGGTATCTTTTCTTCTAACGTTAACGGAAGAGTGGCTGCAGGAGGCAAGCAGCACAACCAGAATAAGTGATGCCACAGTCATGGCACTTTTCCGGTCAGGCAATCCGGCGCTCCCGTCTGAAAGATATTTTCTGGAGAGGTAACGTACCGGATACCATGCAGCCAGAAACCCTATAAGAAGAACCGTGGCCGGTACAATTATGAAATCTGTAAGACTCATTCTTACGGGGTAAGCATTCATCATAAGAGTTTCACTGTTGAATTTAACGACACCGTAATTCTGCTGGATATAACAGACAATAAACCCTGCCAGCATACCGGCTGCAGCTCCAAGAATGGAGATGAGCCATCCTTCGAGAAGGAATATTTTTTTTATTAACCCGTTATCGGCGCCCAGGCTCCGGAGGATTTTAATATCTCTTTCCTTTTCGATGATAAGCATCGTAAGCGAACCGATAATATTAAAAGAGGCAATAATCAGGATGAGGGTAAGGATAATGAATATGGCGAGGCGTTCCGACCGCATCACTTTATAGAAAATCTCTTTCTGTTCATACCTTGTTTTTACTTCAAACCGGGGGCCGGCGAATGCTTTTATGGCATCGCGCACCGATTCAGCAGTGAATTTTGGATTTGTGCGCACATCAATTGCACTGACTTCGTCGGTGTATTCAAAAAGTTCCCGCGCAAAATTTATCGGGACAAAGAGATGTTTTGAATCAAATTCCTGGTCTATCTGAAATATTCCGGCCGGCGTGATATAACGGTCGATAAATGCATTCTCCGGGTCGGGCGTAACACTTCCCGTCCTCCTCGGAACATATATATGAAGCGGCGTTATGAAATTTATATTAAGCCCGAGGTAATTTGCCACACCTGCACCGACAACCGCCTGGGGTCTGCCTCCCGGACTCATAAGGGAGAATTCGCCGTCAATCATTGTGCTGTCGACCCGTGTAACCCTGGAATAATTTGTGTCAACACCCCTCACCGTGGCAATGTACTGCCTCTCGCCGTATTTGAGAAGCGAATTTTCTTCGAGGATCATGGAATATGAAATTACCCCGTCAAGGGAGTCAAGCCGGGCGAGGAGAGCTTCATCTGGGGTGAAAACCTTTCCCTCTGAAGCTGAAATCCTGATATCGGGGTCAAAGGCATTGAATATGCGGTTCACCAGTTCCTCAAGACCATTGAAAACCGAAAGTATTATTATCAATGCCATTGTGCCGACAGTAACCCCGGCTACCGAGACTGCGGAAATAACATTTATTGCGTTCCTCGATTTTTTTGCGAACAGGTATCTGGTTGCTATGTAAAAAATGAATCTCACTACTTTTTTATCGCTGTTACCAGCAATCCGGTTCCTTTTTTATGCCGGATTACAAGGTCAAATATATTAAGAATAAGCGCAGGGGGGAGAATGAGTATATAGTACAGTGGGATAATGATCAGGGTAAGAGCAGACAACTGGTACATCCCGGCAGGATACCTGATAAGCAGTAGCCATGAAATATGACCGGGAAATCCATAGGTGTATTTAACGCTTATTTCGGCAAACCCCGCTTCTTTAAGTTTTTCAGTTATTTCATCTTTTCCGTAACCAGATCTTACATGTTCATCAATGAATGACCGGTCTTCTTCGTTCTTTATGCCTGATCCGCCCAGGTCGGACGGGGTGGTGATCAAAAGAGTTCCGCCTTCTTTAAGGGCTGAATGGAAATTCCGGAAAACGAGGGTGTCATTTTCAATGTGTTCCATTACATCGACCGAAACAATCAGATTGTATTTCCCTGTTTCTTTCAGGGTGGTAAGGTCGCACTTTTCGAAGGTTACCCGGTTGCCCTGAACCTCTTTCGCGAAGAACCTGTTGCAGTCCTCCACCTGTTCTTCGGCCACATCCACTCCCTTTATACTCCACCCGGGGTTTCCCATTGCCATAAACCAGGCATGCTGCCCAAGCCCGGACCCTGCATCAAGAACCGTCGAATCGGCAGGAAGACGCCTCCTGATTTTTCTGATCTCCTTACGGAAATGCCACGCCCTCAGGAACAGAAGATTAAGTATAAAGTAAAGTAATTTTCTCAGGAAACCCGAATTTCTGATATATTTTCCGATAGTGTCCTTTATTGGTTCGAAATGCATGGGATCAGTGATTCAGGAGTTTTTCAATATTATCAATGTAGTCGAGACTGTCGTCGATGAAAAATGCAATCTCAGGAACGATCCTGAGCTGAGTCCTTATCTTCTGGCCAAGCTCAAAACGTATCCTGCCGGTGTGGTCTTTAAGATTATCCAGAACTTCCTGTTTGCCAGAGGAGGGATAAATGCTCAGAAACACTTTTGCCAGCGACAGGTCCGGGCTCATTCTTACAACGGTTACTGAAACCAGCCTGCCGGGAGCATATTCCCGTGCCTTTAACTGGAAAATACCTGCAAGCTCTTTCTGAATAAGCCTGGATACTTTCTTTTGCCTTGTTGATTCCATTATAACACCGGTTTTTATCGCCCAAAGGTACAAATACTTATTAAACCGGAGGCGGAAGGACTCATATTTACGGTAACTTTGACAAATTGCAATATCTGCAAAAAAGAGTAGATTTGCGTTTTGTTTTCACCACCTTATTGATATGGATATTGTTGTTAGCGGAATCAGGTCGACCGGAAACCTTCACCTTGGAAACTATTTCGGAGCTGTCAGAAATTTCGTGAAGATGCAGCACGAGAACAAGTGTTTCTTCTTCATTGCAGATTATCATTCTCTGACCACTCATCCCAAACCGGAAGACCTTCAGGGAAATATTAAACAGGTACTTTCAGAGTTTCTTGCATGCGGCATTGATCCTGAAATGGCAACGGTTTTTGTACAGAGCGACGTGCCCGAAGTGGCCGAACTGTACCTCCTGCTTAACATGAACGCATATGTTGGCGAACTGCAGAGAACTGCCTCTTTCAAGGAAAAGATACGTAAACAGCCCGACAATATTAATGCAGGCCTCCTGACTTACCCGGTTCTGATGGCGGCAGATATAATTATTCATAAGGCAAACAAGGTGCCCGTTGGAAAAGACCAGGAACAGCACCTCGAGATGACAAGACGTTTTGCCCGCAGGTTCAATTCAATGTACGGCGTGAATTATTTTCCCGAACCTGAAGCTTATAATTTCGGAAGCAGGCTGATAAAAATACCGGGTCTTGACGGTTCCGGCAAAATGGGGAAAAGTGAAGGCAACGGCATATTCCTTTCTGATCCGCCCGAAGAAATCAGAAAAAAAGTCATGAGAGCCGTTACAGACTCCGGTCCCGTTGAACCAAACCAGAAGATGCCGGTCCCAATCAAAAATCTGTTTACAATTATGGGTGTGGTTTCGGAACCTTCTACGGTAAAACACTTCAGGGAAAAATATGCTTCCTGCGAAATACGGTACGGCGAAATGAAAAAACAGCTTGCAGAAGATATTATAAGATTCATATCACCTGTGAGGGAAAAGATACTGGCCATTTCGTCAGACGACAGGTACCTTGCAAAGGTTATGAAGGAGGGAGCGGAGAAGGCAAGGGCAAGCGCTTCTGCAACAGTTAGAGATGTTAAAGAAATCATCGGCTACAGGAAAATGTTCTGAAAATTAAAAGCCAGGTTTTTAACCTGGCTGCCCTGAAGATTCAAGTATATGTTGGAGATTGCCTGTATAAGGTAATAAACAAAATGCGTGCCAAAACATAAATGCACTGATTTCCAGCGTTATAATGGCACGGAAAGATGATTCTTAGCCCGCCTTTTACATCAATACCCTGAGTGAGATTATCAGATTGCGACCGGGTGCCGCAATGCCCCATGAATAGGGTCTGTACCTGTGATCGAGGATATTTTCACAGCCTGCTGAAAGGAGAGACCACGGGGATACCCTGTAAATTACCTTGAAGTTAAGGGTGTACCATCCCGGCGACCAGGGATTTCCGTCTTTGTCGGCAGCATACATGTAAGGCTTGGAGATCTCCGAAGGAGGCATATTTTTATAGGTCTTCGGACCATTAAAAATAACATTTATGTCGGCCTTTAACCGGCCGCTCTCATACACCAGATGTGAAGAGCCGAACAGGGGGGCGGCATGACGCAGGGGTATGCCTCCCGACTCGGTGCCTTTCATAAGTGTTACCAGTGACCTCATATACAGTTTCCCGGTGAAATTGGTCTGCAGGGCGGCAGTGGTACCGTACACCCTTGCATATCCGGCGTTTACAACAGCCTCCACCTTGCTTAATTCCCCCTGGTAAATAATGGAATCTGCACCGTTAAACAGGAAGTCGTGCCTTACCATGGCATTTTTAAGCCAGGTGTAAAAACCATTAAGTTCAATCCTGCAGAATTTCCCGAAATTTTTCTCAATTCCTGCATCTCCGCTTACTGCATATTCGGGTTTCAGACCGGGGTTGGGCACCACTACAATCCCGGGGGCCGAATCAAACACCTTTCCGGCATCATCGAGGTTGGGAGCCCTGAACCCGGTGGAGAGATTAAGCGTAAGCCGGTATCCGCTGCCGGGATTCAATGAAATACCTGCCGACCCGGTTAATGCGCCGTTGGCAATGTTAATTTCGGTAAACGGGAAGTTATAGTAAGTGTTATCGGCTATAGATGAATTCAGACTCACATAATTATATCTCAGTCCGGAGTTCAGTGAAAGCTTCTCCGAAGGGGAGTATTTGTAACCTGCATAAACCGAATATCCTGCATACTTGTTTTTACCATTCGGATACCTCGACCCGGCGGGTGAAACCTCAAAAGTTTTTATGTTTCTTGTCCGGGCTACCGATTTAATGTCGTTTAAAAAGAGTTCCGTCCCATAGAAGAAGAGGTGTTTCCTGTTGCTGCTCGTTTTGTCAAAATCGGCATTCAGTGAATAAATGGTCACCTTCTCGAACTGTTCGTTTATCAGAAGTTTGCCGAGAGCCCTGTCGTGCCGGCTTTCACGGTAATCCTGTCGTGCTGCGGTTATATTAAATTCATCAAAAAGAATTGATTTACCGGTGTAGTTGATCCGGAGATTGTTCATCATCCACAACTGCGGTCCGTAGTACCATTCGCCGTACCGGAGTTTGCCCGATTTGTACTGTATGAGACGGTCGTATCTCGGAACGTTGGAAAGGGCCGAATAGTGATTTGCCAGAACAATGTCGAGATTACGTGACGGCTGATACCTGAACTTAAAAGTCGTGTTGATCTGACTGTATCCGGAGTATACCTGCAGGTCAGGATCAGGATTGCTTACAATCGTATCGGTCCCGTTAACAGTCTTCACAAATTCGGGCCTGCGGTATTCCGGATGCCTGCGGGATCCCATTCTGAGATCGTCGAAGCTTGAATATGAGATGCTTGCCAGAAATCCTGTCTTGCGAAAACCTCCGTTGATTTTTATCTGTGATGTCTTTTCATTGTCGGCCGAGGAGTACCTGAGAAAAGCTTCCGATTTAAATACGGGATTTTTTCCCGGAGAAAGCATTACCTTATCTGAATGAAAATCCATCACCCCGCCGATGGCATCACTGCCGTAAACCACCGCTCCGGGGCCAAAGATAATCTCGGCCGACTGCATTACGTTGGGATCGAGTGAAATAACATTCTGAATATTTCCTTCACGGTAAATGGCATTGTTCATTCTGACGCCGTCAATTACAATCAGTACACGGTTGGTGGCAAACCCGCGTATCATAGGGCTTCCTCCGCCCAGCTGGCTCTTCTGCACATACACTTCTCCCGATGAGGCAATCAGATCCGCGGCCGTTTGCGGATTATTGAAAACTATGGACTGAGAAGGGATGACTGAAATGCGGTTGGGAACAGTGATTCTCTCCTGTTCCCACCTGTTGGCCGAAATGACAAACTCTTCAAACTCAAAAACTCTTCTGGCAAGAAGAATCGTATCGCCGGCGCTTTTTATTTCCGCCACAGTCAGACATGAACGTTCATACCCGAAAAGCTGAAAACAGAGAGTTTCCTCATCGCCCCTTCCCGATATATCTATTTTCCCGCTAATCCCCGTGAAACTTATTAACCTTCCCCCTGAGTCAAGCATGGCAACATCCTGAAGGGGTTTTCTGTCATCCCTGTCTGCCAGAATAACCTCCTGCCCCGATGCCAGTGCCGCGATAATCAGAAGTATTGTTATACTGCAAATCCTTTTCACCCGGTTCAGAAAAAGAAACATAAAGATAATTAATATTTATCTTTTCAACGGGCCGTAACAAATCAGTATCTTTTTTTCCTGCAACCAGGGAGCCCTGCCCGAGTGTCTTTAATGGAAAGACCCTGTACAGTGAACCCGTTTTAATTGTTATTTTTGAATCAATTAATGATTCCGGGTACGGTAATGGCCAGAAGAATCGTCATATTGACAATAGTGCTGCTTGCAGGCCTTGTAACCCTGTTTGTCTATATTTATAAGGGTCACAGGAATATGCTGGCCGACCCCTTTGAAGTGGTACCTGCCGGTGCGCCATTCCTTATTGAAACCGGCAGTCTGCCGGCACTCTTTAATGCGGTTGCTGAAAACAATCAGCTTTTCAGGGAGCTTGTCAAGACAGGGGGGATGGAGAAATTTACCGCCGGGTTTAACGCAGTGAGGGCTTTCCTTAACAGACCGGAAGTGACAGGGACAATCGAAAACAGAAAAGCGTTGGTTTCATTTCATTATAACCGTGACGGAAAGCTGGCGCCCCTCCTTATTCTTACTTTACCTCCGGATGCAGGTTTCAGGGAGGTGGAATCTTTATTAAGATCAAAGGATGAACTTGTGGTGACGCGATTGAAAGGCACAGGAAGGAAAATGAAAATCTGGCCGGCCCGGGGAAGTTTAAAAGATACAGTTTACCTGGCCTGGTCTCCGGGCCTGATCATATGTTCACCTTCTGAAGATCTGATTGCAATGGCAGAGGATGCAGCAGCGGGGGGGATGAATATTAGGCAGGCCAAGGGGATGGACCGGCTTATTGCCACGGCAGGAAAGGAAGGTGACAGAATCTATGTCATTTTTTCCAACACGGGCAGACTCTCCGAGATTATTACAGGAAAGACCGATAACGATCTGAAAAAATTCATTCAGGAAATGTCAGGGAGTGCATGCTTCGACATCTTTATAAATGAACAGGGTTATGTACTAGGCGGATATGCACACACCGGCGACAGCAGCAGTACAATGCAAGGCGGCCGGGCAGATAGTGATGTTTCCTTTTCAACATACGGCTATCTGCCAGCCGGAGTCAGCATGTTCGAAACAATCCTTTTAAAAGAACAAACTACGGAAAATAATGCCGTAAAAGATTCACTTGAACCGGTCGCTGATGTTGCCGCGAAACTGAAACCTTACACAGGACATGAATTCACCAGGGCCCGCCTCTCCGCAGAAAAAGGAGGGAAGGAGAAGAGCACCCTCTTTATCTGGTCGCTTTCCAATAAGGACGCTGCAGAAAGAGTTGTATATGAGGAATTTAAAAACTGGATTCGGGATAATAACCTGAAGGAAAATGACTTCATTGCCTGGTTCGAACCCGACGACCAGATAAAAGTCCCCGTTTTTTCAACTCCGTTCCCGGGGCTGTCCGGTAAACTCAGCGGTATATTGAGGATGTCTGCTGCAGATTCGGTAATAGCCTTCGGTGATGATTTCATGATTACCTCCGATAACAGGGAAGCAGTTATGAGAGTGTTATATGATAACATTCTCCACCGTACAATAATCAACGATTTGGAATTCAGGAATCTGGAGTCGACACTCCCGAGCAGGGCAGGATATTTTTCCTGGCTTGTACCGGCCGCAAATCTGGATATTCTTGGTGGAATATTATCTGACACTCTTATAAGGAAACTTAACGACAATATTGTCTCCCTGAAAAAAATCAGTTGCGCCGGGCTTCGTTTTGTTCCAAGTAACGAGATGATATACGGTACAGTGTCAATAAGATTTGTTGAAAATGTCAGTGACGATACCGGAACGGAATGGGAAACAAAACTCGATGGAATGGTAACCGGAAGGCCTTTCTTTTTTGTAAATCACAATACCGGGGCAAAAGAAATTGTGGTGCAGGATAACAAAAATAACCTGTATCTTGTGAATGCCGCGGGCAGGATATTATGGAAAGTTAATGTAAATGAAGCCGTTAACGGCAGTTTCTTTATGATAGATTATTACCGTAACGGCAAAAACCAGATTTTCTTTGCGGGAAGGGAATACCTGCACCTGATCGACCGCAACGGAAACTACGTGGAAAGATTCCCCGTTAAACTCAGAGCCCCTGCTTCAGGCCCGGCCACACTTTACGATTATGATAAGAATCTTGACTACAGGATATTTGTGCCGGGCAACGATAAACTTGTCTATTTATACGATAAAGCGGGCAACGTTGTAAAAGGATGGAAGCCTTTCAAAACGTCTGCTCCTGTTACAACCGAAGTGAAATATTTCAGGGTATCGGGAAAGGATTATATTGTGGTGACCGACGGGGGTTCCCTGAATATTCTTGACAGGACGGGCAATATCAGGGTAAAAACTGCAAAGAATATCTTAACGGCCGCAAAGTCGGAGATAAGGCTTACCAATGGTGTCCCGCCTTCAATTGTCTGCACCGCTCCCGACGGAACAGTTCAGTTTATCTCTTTCGATGGCACAGTTTCGACCGCCACCCTCGGAGAATTTTCTGCCGGACATGCCTTTGATTATTTTGATATGGACGGTGACGGATACGGCGAATTTATTTTTATTGACAAAGGTAAATTGTATCTTTATAGTCATGACCGTACCGGTAAGTTTGTGCGGGATTTCGGCACTGAATCACTTGCCGGTCCCTGGTCTTTTGTATTTTCTGCAACTGACAGAATGGCGGGTGTTTTTAACCGGCAAACCAGTCAGATCTTTCTGATCGACCGGAATGGAAATGACGCCGGAGGTTTTCCCCTTAAAGGGTTCTCACCCTTCTCGGTCGGCATGCTCTCTGCCAGGGGAGGTTTTAATCTTATTACGGGGGGAAGTGACAATTTTCTTTATAATTATAAGTTAGATATTACAGGGAAAAAATAAAACCATGAAAAGGACCAGAATACTTATCTTACTGACACTCCTGGCACTATTCCATACAGGATGTGTGAAGGAGGTATATAACCTCGACAAGCTGTCGGACAGGATGAAGCTTTCTCCGGTTTTTGCTTTTCCTGCAGCAAAAGGGGATTTAACACTTTCCGACATAGTTAAACCTGATGACACTGTAAGGTTTGACAATGACAATTTTATCAGGATTGTCCTGAAAAAAGACTCTGTCTTCGACCTGAGGCTTAAAGATTTCTACAACTTCTCCGACATAGCTTCGCTCGACAGGGGATATGTATTCGGCGAAGTTGAATTCAGTGACTTTACAGCAGGCAAAAGCATAACGCTTAACACCATCAGTCTCAATTTCACACCTGCCCTCAGGGCAACCTTCCTTTCACTCGATGACGGAAATCCGCATGACTTTCCCTCATTCCCTTCAACCAACACAGGAGAGCACAGTTTCGGGCCTTTTGCAGGCTTTGAGAACGCCCTGCTTTCATCGGGTATGCTGAAGATAAAGGTGAAGAATAACCTTACGGCGCCCCTTAATGATATTAAGGTACATGTCTATAACAGTCCGGACCACTCAGAGGTGACTCCTGAAGTAACAATACCATCACTTCTTCCGGGTGAATCTGACAGCATCTCTGTGAACATTGCGGGCAGGAGCATCAGAAACAACATGGTTGCTGCAATAGTTTTTACGGGTAGTCCCGGAGCCTCAAATGTAATTGTTGACATGGATCAGACAGTGGATGTTTCGCTGCATGGGTATGATCTTGAGGCGGTATCGGGAAGACTGATTGTACCTGAACAGGTACTGGGGTCACCAAGCGGAAAAGATACCATCGACCTCGACCCCGGAACGGATATAGAGATCGAGAGCGGAAAAATACTGACAGGATCACTCGCATTTACAGCAATCTCCGGCAGTCCGCTGAACACCACAATTAAAATCACCTTACCCTCAACATCCCGGTCCGGTACCCCGGTTCAGGAAAATATTATCATTCCTCCCCTGCAGACGGTTAACGGATCGGTCAGCCTGAACAACACAACAGCCGACTTCAGCACCGATGTCAATAAGCCTTATAACAGGCTGCCGGTCAACTATGAAATAAAAGTAAGTTCCGGCGGGAATATGATAAATTTCAGCAGTCTCGACGAGGTGCAGCTGAAGTTAACCATGCCCGATCCCGATATTGACTATCTTAAAGGTTATTTCGGGCAGAAAACAGAGGAGATTGAAAAGGATACCATTTTTACGGAACTGGATGATATTCTTGAAAAAATAACCGGTAGTTTCCACATCGCAAATCCTTCCATTAAGCTGAATTATTCCAATTCATTTGGTATACCGGTGGGGATTACCTTTGAAGCAAGAGGCAGGAGAGATGCGACTGCTGTTAACCTCGACCTGGCACCTTTTACAATTGATTATCCGGCTTTCCCTGTGAGAGATATCACCTCATCCTTTAAGATTGATAAAACGAATTCAAAGTTGGCCGATATTGTGTCGCTTCCCCCTACGGAGGTTTCATTCTCGGGTTCGGGTAAATTAAATCCGTCAGCACCTTCCGGGACGAGGAACAATTACGTTTTCGGCAACAGCCGTTTTATTGCCTCCCTCGAAATTGAAGTGCCGCTTGAATTGTGGATAAACAATCTGCAGTTTGCCGATACAGTCGATAATTTCCTGAAAAGTGACAGTGAAGATGATGATTCTCCTCTGAAGCCCGAAAATATGGAATTTTTCAGGCTGAAGATAACTGCCTCAAACGGCTTCCCGCTGGGTGCTTCGCTGAAAGTAATACTTTATGACTCACTCACAGCAACAAATCTGCACACAATTAATGCTCCCGATATAATTAAACCGGCGCTTGTCGATGCTTCAGGAAAGGTGACTTCGGCAGTTGAGTCGGAAACAATTATCGACTTCGACAAGGATTTCTTCTCAAAATCGTCACAGGCCGATAAGATGATATTTGTATTTACACTTGTCACCTCGGGCGGAGGCACTAAAGACGTGAAATTTTATTCCGATTACAAGTTAAACTTCAAGGCAAACCTGCTGGTTAAACCAAACGTGATATTTTAAGATAATAAAAAACCTCTGATATGTTCAGAAAGTCAATTACCGCGCTTATTGCACTGGCGATCTTCAGCTTATCCGTGAGAGGCCAGAACGGGCAACCGCTTTACTATATGAACCTGCCCCAGAATCACCTGTTTAACCCGGCCCTGCGGCCATCTAACAATTTCTACCTCGGGATAGGCATAACCGGAATAAATGTCAATGTAAACAATAACTTTTTTAATCTTTCAGATGTCCTGATACCGGGGGCTACAGATTCGTTAATAACTTTTCTTCACCCCGATTACGATATAAATAAATTTCTGGGCACGCTTAAAAAAAGTAATTTCCTTACTCCCGGATTCAATCTGCAGCTTTTCGGGCTGGGGTTTAATGCGGGCAAGGATTTGTATATCTCGCTGGATATAATAGAAAGGGTTGAGGGAAATATTTCTGTTCCCGGTGACCTTCTGAGACTGGGACTGGGGGGTAATGAAGACTTCGTTGGAAAGACGATTGATCTTAACAGTCTCAATGCCGGCCTGATATGGTACCGCGAGGCAAGCCTTGGTTTCTCAAAACTTGCAGGTGAAAAACTACGGATCGGGGCAAGGGCGGGAATATTGTTCGGCATGGCAGGGCTCAATCTGGATAACAGGAGTCTGTCTCTTACTGTCAATGATGACTATACTCATACGTTCAATGCCAATCTGATGGCAAATCTCAGCGGCCCTGTCGAAGTCTATTTTGATGCGGATAATAATCCTGACAGTCTCTGTTTTGACGAAGAAGTCTTAAAATCTGCATCATTCTATCTCAATACGCGGAATATGGGCTTTGGTCTTGACCTGGGTGCAGTCTACAGTATTTCCCGGAAGCTGAGTGTATCGGCTGCTGTGACCGGACTGGGATTCATAAAATGGAAGGACCGGATTACAAATATGAAGGCTGAGAGCCAGTTCACCTTCAGCGGTTTCAGTGTGGACGATGTGGTTAACGGCAGCAAAACATTTGATGAGCTTGCCGATGAGATGCTTGATTCGCTGAAAAACTCATTTGTTTATGAGGATGATAATAAACCTTTCACAACCATGCTTCATCCTTCTGTAATTCTGGGTGCTTCATATAACCTGACGGAGAAATTCGGTTTCGGTCTTCTTTCACAGACAATTTTTGCAGGCGGCGGTATGAGAGAGTCGCTCACCCTCTCTGCAAACCTTAACCTGGGTAATTCTCTCTCTCTGACAGCGGCTTACACTGCCGCCAACCACAGGTACGATAACCTGGGTGCCGGACTGGCATTCCGTCTGGGTATGATGCAGATATATCTTATTACCGACCAGATACCGGTTTACTGGAACAGGATAACATCGGAAGGCTCTTCCTACCCTTTACCGGCCAACTGGAACAAGCTGAATCTGCGTCTCGGGATTAACATGGTTCTGGGCAACAATGTTAAAAAGAAGAATGATAAACCGATGCTTGTAATAGACCAGCAGGATAAAATAAAAAAATGATCAGGATAATTCTCATTGTAATTCTTGTACTGCTGCTGTTAAGAATGATTGCCATGAGCAGGAAGAGTGCCGTAAGAAAGCCGGAAATCCGGTTCGACAGCAGGATGTACAAAAGAAAAGGTATTTCAGGAAGCATAGGGGAGCTGACCGGTTATGAGGAGATAAAGAAAAAGAAAGGCTGATATTATTTGTTCTCTATCAGCTGTTTTGCCAGGACGTTGGCAAATACAAACTCATTAAGCAGCCTGCAGTCCGACTTGAGGATCTCGTTTTTGTTTCCCTCCCAGCATTTGACACCGTCGCTTATGAAAACTATCTTTTCGCCGATTTCCATCACCGAGTTCATGTCGTGTGTATTTACAATGGTTGTGATGCAGTATTCCTCGGTGATCTCTTTAATAAGGCTGTCGATAAGAGTAGCCGTCATCGGGTCAAGTCCCGAGTTGGGCTCATCGCACAGCAGGTATCTGGGATTAAGGGAAATTGCGCGGGCAATAGCAACCCTCTTCTTCATGCCTCCGGATAATTCGGCCGGCGTAAGTTTTTCCGCGTTGTGAATGTTTACTCTGTCGAGGCAGAAGCTTACCCTTTGCTTTTTTTCCTTCAGGGTCATGTTTGTAAACATATCGAGCGGAAATCTCACATTCTGTTCCACTGTCATGGAATCGAACAGGGCGCTTCCCTGAAAAAGCATTCCAATCTGTTTCCTGATTTCCCTCTTTTCCCTGAAATCGAGCCTGTTAAACAGAATATCGTTAAACCAGACTTCTCCTCCGTCGGGTTCCAGCAAGCCCACGATGGACTTCAGGAGGACTGTCTTTCCGGAACCGCTGCGTCCGATTATAAGATTGGTTTTACCGGGTTCAAAGGTAACGGAAACGTCAGAGAGTACCTCCCTGCCATTAAACGACTTATACAGGTTCTTAACGGTGATCATGAGAGTAAAAGCTGTGTCAGGATAACATTAAAAAGCAGGATAAAGACGCTGCTGAACACGACTGCCTTGGTTGAAGCCTGCCCCACTTCGAGTGATCCGCCCTTGACAAAATATCCCTGATAAGATGATATACTGGTTATGATAAACGCAAAGACAACCGTCTTAATAAGAGAGTATGTTATATAATAAGGTATAAAGGCATACTGGATGCCGTAAATAAACTGCTCGGAGGTTATAACCCCAAGACGGGTTGACACAAACCATCCGCCCACAATACCTATTATAATGCTCATCAGGGTGAGAAACGGATTGAAAACAAGGGTGGCAATCATCTTGGGCAGGATGAGGTAAGAAGCAGAATTGACCCCCATCATCTCCAGGGCGTCTATCTGCTCAGTGACCCTCATGGTCCCGATCTCTGAAGCTATATTTGACCCTACTTTTCCGGCAAGGATGAGTGCCACGATGGTTGATGAAAACTCGAGTATAATGGAGTCGCGGCAGCCAAGGCCAATCAGATAGGCCGGGTAAATGGGATTCTCTGTATTATATGCAGTCTGAAGGGTTATGGCGGCACCCATGAAGAAGGAAATGATTGCAGTTATCCCTATGGAATTTAATCCAAGGAATACGAATTCCTTCATGGTCTGGTGATAATACACAGATGCTTTCTCAGGTTTTGAAAAAACCTTTCCCAGCAGTATTACATAGTTGCCAAGATTTATTAGAAACCTAAACATAAAAATTCTCAGGGCTGGTAAAATTACTAATATTTGACGATTAAACCTTAAACCGGCACCGACAAACTCCACATGGATTATTTAATTTTATATTTGCACTATTATTGATTTATTGTCCCGTAATGAAGGATAACAGGTATGTAATTATAATGGCCGGCGGCATAGGAAGCCGGTTCTGGCCGTTGAGCCGGATGGAAAAGCCAAAGCAGTTTCTGGATATTCTCGGCACGGGGGAAACCCTTATACAACAGACATACAGAAGGTTCAGGAAGGCCTGTGACGAGGAGAATATTTATGTCGTGACAAATGCCGAGCATAAAGAACTGACAATCAGTCAGCTGGGCATAAGCCCCGACAGGGTCCTTGCAGAACCTCAAAGGCGAAACACTGCTCCCTGCATAGCATACGGTGTTTTCAGAATAATGAAAGAAAACCCGCAGGCGGTAATTGCTGTGACGCCGGCCGATCATCTGATAACCAAGGAGGATGAATTCTGCAACGTGGTCAATGACGCGTTCAGGTTCTCTTCAGAAAACAATGCCCTTCTTACTCTCGGTATTACTCCGGACAGGCCCGAAACAGGTTACGGGTACATACAGGCGAATATGAAGAAGCCGGTTCATGGTTTTAAGAACCTCTATAAAGTGAAAACCTTTACCGAGAAACCTGATCTGGACCTTGCACGGGTTTTCCTGGAGAGTGGCGATTTTTACTGGAATTCCGGTATATTCTTCTGGCGTGCCGATGCGATTGTGGAGGCTTTCTCCAGGCATCTTCCCGACCTGTATCTTGCCTTCGAAGAAGGAAAGGAGTTCCTTGGTACCGACCAGGAGGCGGCTTTCATATCACGAACATACATTTCGTGCAAAAACATATCGATTGATTACGGTGTAATGGAGAAAGCCGACAATGTATATGTAATCTTTACCGATATCGGATGGTCCGATCTTGGCACATGGAGTTCGCTTTATGAAAACTCCCATGCGAACGGTTCGGGCAACGTTGTGACCGGAGGCGAAGTATTTACATATGGTTGTGAAGGAAACATCATCAGCGTGGACAAGGGCAGGATTACTGTGCTGCAGGGACTTAAGGATTATATTGTGGTCGATTCAGACGGGGTGTTGCTTGTGGTTAAAAAGGAAGAGGAACAAAATATCAAATATTACCTCGATGATGTAAAAAAGAGAACAGGGGAGAAGTATCTGTAAAAGATAAATGAGCTAAAAAGAAAAGGGGCCTTAGAGCCCCTTTTCTTATGTATTGAATTTTAATATTCCCAGAGGTCGTGTTCAAAGTTGAATATCTGCATCTTGATCCTTTCTGCTTCGAACATGGCATCCTTGCCGGTGGCATACTCCACAATAGCCCTGTCGTCGAACACGTTGGACTCGCCGTAGATATAGCTTCCGAATTTCCTCATCATAAAGAGGTCGTCGAAGGAGAGCCGCTGTGAATCGTTGAACTGGTTGAATACCTCTTTCTTTGCGAGCAGGTCTCTTACCTCGTCGTAGCGAACCCAGAATGTGGGATTGCGTACCGTACGCTGTGTGGCCTGGTCGAAATAGATATAAATCGGGCAGATACCGATTATTCTTACATCAAGCTTTGAATGCTTCTTGTCGAAGAACCATTGTTCGTAAATCAGAAGCTGCTTTATGTCGGCAGGATTTGCCTGCTGCTGGTATGTTGTATCCTTGAAAATCTGTGTGTTGATATCCTGTATCTGGGTGGTTACCAGCCTGGCACCAAGTTTAGCCTCCACATCGGCATACGTGAGGCTAACCGGGGTTGTATCAACAGCCATGGTATAATCATATGCATTAAGTCTTCCGGCTTTTATTTCATCCAGCAGGATACCCATCAGGTTTTTTCTTCCGTCGGGCATAGGTCGGAGAGGATAATACAAGGGCTGGTTGATTTTCTCGCGTAAATCAATAACCCTGTATATGAATTTTGACCATACCACATCGGCCTCCCTGAGAAATGGATAATTTATTTTCGGATTATCAGGGATGGATTTCTGGTAAATGTCTTTAAATGTCTGGGCTTTAACAGACATCCCCATGATAAGGATCAATACTCCGGCAAATATCGTTCTCTTCATTGTCAGTAATGAATTTTACTAGTTAACTGTTATAATAATGGGAGCCAGTTCCTGAACCCTTTTATCAGGTCCGACTGCTTTAATGTTCTCGATAAATAGTTTTCTCCCTTTTGTAAGTCCTTTTATCAGTGCTTTCTGATCGGGTGTGAGGATATTGTTTTTGCTGTCTTTGCTCACGTCAAAACCTTTTTCGGTTGTTGAAAGCCTGAACTCTGTAATATTATATCTAAGGTCAAAGTCGAAACCCTCGAGTACGGCGAAGAGTGCCTGCTGCGCTTCCAGTTCACCTTTTGCCACGGAGGGGCTTCCGGTTTTTCCGGCAAACATCGCTACCGGTTTCGGAACAGCTTTCACCCTGAACTCCATTGGTGCGAATGACTGTACTTTACCGCTGATTTCAGCTGAAACTACAATCTGAGCCATCTGGCCTACGGCCTCCGTAGCCGGAATAACCTTCCAGTCGCCCGGGAAATTCTCGCCTTTGGTATTTTTTACCTTGCCTCTTTCGATGGTTCCGTTACGCATCGTAGCCCTTATTTTGTCGGAGCCGACACCCGGAACTGAGATGTCGATCGGGTTTTCGATTCCGGCATAAACAACGTTCATGGCTGTTGGGGATATAACCACGTTGGGAGCTCCCACAGAGTAGCTTTCCTTGAAGGGATATGAAACTGTTGTCCCGTCGGGAGCTTTAAGAGTGATAAGACCGCCCCATTCCTTCTGACCCAGTGATGTTGCACGCACCCTGTAAATACCTCTTCCCGATTCATCGACCGGCAGCGTAGTGTAGTCGCCAACCATTTCATATTTAACAGAACCGTCAGCAGCGGGGCTTGCCCTGTAAGCACCCAATGTAATGTTAGGTGCCTGTGTTGTATCAATGGCGGTAAGGAAGACCTCAGCCTGATATTCGTTCCCCTGCATCACGTATGTAGAGCTGGGTTTTACGATAGCGAAGATTTTGTTGAATTTGAATGAACGGGCGTCGATCTGTTCATACAGGAAGTTCAGAAGGTCGGTTTCGGCATTTCTGACATCAACCTGCATTTTGGAAAGGATGGTAATAACGGCAACAAGGGGGAGTGCCTGGAAAGTCAGGTTTTCCCATCTTTCACGTTCACCGGATTTGTTCAGTCCGTCGTCGGTATTGAAAATATTCTTGAGCGACTCTTCGATTGCCATGTTTTTACCGTTCAGGACATCTTTTATCATGTCATCCCTGTATGATGCAATCAGGGCTTTCAGGTCGTTTGCCTTACCTGCCTCGTTCGAACCTATAAGGATTTCGGAAGGAACGTTGTTTTCATCGATTTTCTTTACTTCATCGATTAATACATCTCTTCCCACAACTGCGGGTGTATCTTCACCTTCAGCGGTTTTAATGATCTCGATTTTGAGATCCTGCAGGTAATCGAAAAGTTCGTCGGAGCGCTGTTTTACCATATAAGCTTTGTCTCTTGCCGGTCCGGCCTTGGCCGGGTTTGTTGAGGCAGCCTTGTCGAAGGCTTCGTACATCTGGCTGTTTTTGGCAGCATAGTTGGCAAGAGTACGCGACAGCCCCCTGTCGACATTTTTAAACGCTTCCACGGCTTCCTTTGATACGTTCAGAGCAAGCATAGCAGTAAGAACCAGGTACATCATCCCGATCATTTTTTGCCGCGGTGACAGCTTCTCGTGAGCCATTTTTCAGATAGTTTAGTTAGTTAATGAAAATGATTCAACGCTTATTTCACGTTCATGGCAGCCAGCATGTTACCGTAAACGCTGTTAAGGGCTGTCAGGTTTTCGTTCAGTTTTGTTATCTGTTCCCGGTATTTTTTAGTGTCATCTGCCGAATCGGTCAGGTTTTTGACCAATCCCTGGAGTCCCTTATAGAGAGAGTCAGACTCTTTAACATGGTCATTTGCACCTTTAAGCTGCATTTCATACACTGTGTTGAGAGCTGAAAGGTTTTTATTGAGCGATTCAAGCTGCTGCTGGTATGATTTGCCTCCCATCTCAATAACAGAGAGTGAGTCAGCTATGTTTTTATAGTTCGATCCGGTTTCATTGATAATATTTGCAGTGGCCTTGTACGATTCGGCCAGTTTGCCGAGGGAATCATCTGCAACCTTTATTGTTTCCATGTACTTTGATGAGGCTGCCGACACATCGACCATTGCGTTCATATTGGCGGTTGCTTCCCCGATTTTCTTAAGGCCAACGCCAAGCTTCTGAAACAGGTCAGGCGTGATCTCAGCCTTCTCGAGCATTTCATCAAATTTTGCAAGGGCTGCAGATCCTGCACCGCCTCCGGCTGCGACTCCCATCTTCTGGAAATAGGGATCATGATGTTTGCCTCCTGCGGGAAGTTCAGCTCCCTCTTCGGGGATTCCTGCCAGTTCGGGATAGACAAGCGACCAGTCTATTTCCTCATGAAGGGGCTCAAATGCCGAGAAGAAGAAGATAATTGATTCTGTGCAGAGACCTATTGTAAGCATGGTTCCTGCAAATGGCCAGTGCTGGATTTTGAATAGAGCACCGATAATAACAACGGAAGCACCTAAACCATAAAGTTTTGCGATGAAATTCTTCCATCCACTGCTTTGTACTAATTCTGCTAGGCTCATATACCTGATTTTTAGGGTTATTTTATTCTTTTTATTTTACTCCAATATATGATCTTACGTTACGGAAACCCACATATGGTTTTGTGGAATCCTGGTATTCATAATCCCTCGAACTTGTCTGAAGGAAGTATGCTATATCTTTCCAGGAGCCTCCGCGGATTACCTTGCGTTTCATAACCGGGGGATCCTGGGGTTTGGCGTTATACTCGTAATTGGGATTAAGATCGTGGGTGAAAATGTATGCACTCGGGTGGTAGGCTGTCTGGGTCCATTCTGCCACATTGCCCGACATATCGTAAAGACCGTATTCATTTGGTTCATAAGAACCAACCTTTGCAGCGTAAACGGAACCATCGTCGACATAGTTGCCGCGCAGGGGTTTGAAGTTTGCCAGGAAGCAGCCCTTGTAGTTTCTGGTGTAAGGACCGCCCCACGGGTACATTGAAAGGTCAAGTCCGCCCCTTGCTGCGTATTCCCATTCGGTTTCGGTTGGCAGACGGTATGCCTGCACATCGGGTATTCCGTTTTTGCGCAGAGCGGTATTCATAAAGTCGGTCCGCCATACGCTGAAGGCCCTTGCCTGCACCCAAGATACTCCGACAACAGGATAGTCGTCGAAGGAGGGATGCCAGAAATATATTGAAGCCTGGGGGTCGTTGAGTGAATAGGTGAAATCCCTTATCCAGCAGAGGGTGTCGGGATAAACATTTACAATCTCACGGATAATGAATGCCGAGCGGTCGTTTACGGGTGAGCTTACTCCTTCTATATTAAATGCCTCTCCGACATATTTTCCTGTTCCGGCCTTGTAATCCTGCACATAGGGCACTCTTGCAGCCTGCTTGTAATCGACCCAGTAAAATGAGTAGTTGAGTTTTCTCGTATCAATTTCCTTCTTTGCATTAAATCTTTCCTGGGGAGGGTAATACATTTCCTCCATTATTGCCTGTACCTGTTCATCGCGGTTGTCAATCTTTTCGTCCCAGTTAAGAACTTTGGGTTCAATTACATTTCCTTCCTTGTCGGTCATGTAATAATTGCGGCCTTCAATGCCGGCTTCCCCGAGCTTGGTGCGAAGTATTGAATCGCGAACGTAATAAACGAACTGACGGTATTTGTTATTTGTAATTTCTGTCTGGTCCATCCAGAATGCCTCAACGGTGACCGTCTTCGACAATGAATTCACAGCGTGAATGGCGTCTTCATCACTCGGCCCCATTACAAAACTTCCGGCGGGGATGAAGGCCATCTGATAAGGTTCCGGCTCAAAGAACTTCTTCCTTCCCATAACACCGGTTAGCTCTCCGGAGCCTGATGAACCGCAACTGTTAAGTAAGATGATCAGGATCAGACCGAAAAAAATCGCTTTTTTCATAATTCACCTAAGATTTAAGAATGCAAGTAAGTAAATTTTTATTAAATAATTACAAAAATCTAATACTTTTATATTTCACAGGGCTTTTCCCTAAACTGAAATCAAAACAGTAATTAACCATAAATTCATGTGATCCGCTTGAATTTTTGCGGATGTCGGAAAGGATAAAGTCATAGGAATATCCTATCCTGATGCCATTGTAAAGTTCAGCTCCAATCATTCCTGTCAGTGCATCTCCGGCTCTGTAGGAAACGCCGCCCCAAACTTTTTTATTGTACCTTACAAGAGAATTAACCGTGAACTGCACTACACGCCCGTCGCTGAAAGCAAATACCGATGGCTGCAGTTCAAAAGCAGGATTCCCCATCTGAAGGTTGTAACCTGCCACGGCATAGTAGTGCCTGCTCATATAGGGACGTCCTTTTGTAAATTTAAATTCCGGCTGGTTTATGTGCAGAACCGACAGGCCGGCATAATATTTAACGGTTGAATAGAAGGCTCCCAGGCCTGCATCGAGAGCGATATGGCTCTCCTTGCTCTCAGGTATGAGAGGATCGCCCGAGGGAGGCGTATGTGCATCTCCTGATGGTATCTGCCAGGATGGGTTCAGCGACTTGTTCAGCATACCCAGCATTATACCGACACCCAGCTTCCCGCTTCCCAGATCAATATGATAGGAATATGTTCCGCCAAGCCTGATATCAGAATCAAAACCGGTTTTGTCGTTGTCGACTATCAGGCCCACTCCTCCGGGTGATTTAAAAAGCCTTAAGGGGGCATTGACAGTGAAAAGGGTTGTGACGGGAGCACCCTTGAATCCCACCCATTGCTGCCGGAGCAGCGCGGTGGCGCAAACCATGCCGGAGATACCGCTGGAGCCGGGATTAAAATAATGAAGATTAAACATATACTGGCTGGAAAGAGGATCCTGCTGGCCAAAGATGAACCCTGGCCGTAAAAAAAACAACAGTAGCAATACTGACAGTTTCCTCATTCCGGTAATTATCTGGTTGCGGTAGAAGCAGTAAAATAAATAAAAATATGGAAAGGTTCCAAATGTAAAAAATTTTATTTGCCGCTTACCAAAAATCTTTTGATAAGCATACATAAAAAACGTGACAAACTATAAAATATTGATGATAAATGAAAGAAAATTAATGGTCAGAAACTGAATTTCTCAACAGCCCTGAACCACCTTTCGGGTATTTCATTTTTGTTGGCGAGGAGATAATCCTCGTGTGAACATGAAGCATACTTTATCGTTCCTTTCGGGGTATGGATTTCCATCCACCATCTGTCGGTAATATTGCTTCTTACAAAAATCATGTCGTCTTCCATGTCGGCAACATGCACATGATAGCGCGTAAAGCGACCGCTTGTCTGGTCATCAAGGAAATCAGCCTCATTCTGTTTTTGTCCGGCTCCTTCGATGAAAAACCAGATTATCTGTGCTGCAAGATCAGAAGTCTGAAAATTGTTGTCGAGGTCGGGATTAACTTCAAAGATTCCAAAGATTTTCAGAGAGTCGGAGATGCCTGCATAGCGGGATAAAAGGCATATCTCCTCTCCGTAGAAACCGTTCGGTGAAGTGAATCTGGTGCCCGGTGCATCCGATTGCCTGACGGCGGCTATATCAAAAAGCACAGCATCCGAATCGCGCATCAGGGGCTCCGTCAGATGAAGGGCCTGCCTTGCATCCCCGATTCTTACCAGTTCGGCTTTGCGCTTCAGAAGACGGTTTACCGACTGGTAATCGTTCAGGTACGTCTGGTAGCCTATATTTACAAAATGCCCGATGGCACTTTTATTCCCGTAAATAATCCTGTTCAGGTAATTGCGGGAGTCTGTTTCTTCCCTGTTAGGAGTGAAATCAATTCTTGAATCGACGCAGGCAAGCGTATATCTGTGTCCCAGCTCACTGAAGCACCTGTCAACTGCCAGCGACAATGCACTGCTGCCTCCGATGATCACCGGGATCGTACCTGCCTTTACCAGGTGGTACATTACATAGGCCAGCCCTGAAACGGTATCTTCGAAAGTCACCCCGGTCCTGATGTTCCCGAGGTCGGCAGCTTTGGTTTTCCCGGGTACCCTGGCAAGCATATAAAGCCGTTTGCGTATTATGTCTGGTCCTTTACTGCATCCTCTGTTGAGCGAGTTGCGGTCGTCGGGTACACCTATAAGGGCTATTTTATATTTCCATGGTTCCTTAACGGGGTTACTTTCGGTACTTATAGACAGGTTATGAGAGAAACCTGCAGGACCTTCGAGATCTTCAAATTCCGGTTTTTCAATGGATACCGGCTCGAGGTAATCGTTCAGGTCCGTCATGGCAGCTATTTTTTGGTTTTCTTCTCTATAATTTCAAGACACTCGTCCTTTGAGATTTCCGCAGGATCTGTACCTTTCGGAATGCGGTAATTTTTACCTTCGTATGCAATGTAGGGGCCGTAACGGCCGTTAAGTACTTTTATCTCGCCGAATTCCTTTATCACTTTCTGTTTTTCGGAATTATCCTTTTCATTCATCAGCTCGATTGCCCTTTCAATGGTGACGGTGTATGGATCGTCAACGTTCCTTTTCAGGGAATAAAACCTGTTCCGGTATCTTATATAGGGGCCGAATTTGCCTATTCCGGCCACGACCTCATCACCGTCGTGAACTCCGAGCACCCTTGGAAGCTCAAAGAGCTTCAGAGCCTCTTCGAGAGTAATTGTTTCAATCAGCTGGTTTTTCTGAAGGCTGGCAAACCTGGGTTTTTTTCCTTCGGCGGCTTCCCCTATCTGGGCCACCGGGCCGAAACGTCCCATCCTTACGGTAACGGGTTCTCCGGTAACAGGATGGCTGCCAAGCATCCTGACAGCAGTCTGCCTCGATTTCTTCTCGAGAGTCTTTTCAACCGTTTTGTGAAACGAACCGTAAAAATCATGCAGCATTTTAACCCACGGCAGGTTTCCTGCGGCTATCAGGTCGCACTGTTCCTCCACTTCGGCAGTAAAATTGTAATCAACAATCTCCGAAAAGTTCTCCATTAGAAAGTCATTGACAATCATCCCTATGTCCTTCGGGAAAAGTTTTGATTTCTCCTTGCCGGTTGTTTCGGTCTTCGACGATGTTGCAATTTTACCTTCGGAAAGTTCAATAACAGATATTTTTCTTTTTTCGCCCGGCCTGTCTTCTCGAGTTACATATCCGCGTGCCTGAATAGTGGAAATTATTGGTGCATAGGTTGATGGCCGGCCTATTCCGAGCTCTTCCAGTTTCTTTACCAGACTTGCTTCCGTATACCTTGGGGGAGGTGTTGTGTATTTTTCCGTTGCGGTAATCCTGTTGTAATAGAGCTTCATTCCTGTTTTAAGAGGAGGAATGATTTCTTTTTCATCGTCCCCGTTTTCGGTGTCGGGAGACTCACTGTAAAGTTTCAGGAATCCGTCGAAGAGGATCACTTCACCTGTGGCGTTGAAGCCTGAAGGGGAGTTGCTCATTCCGATGGAAACGTTCGTGCGTTCAATTTTTGCATCGGCCATCTGTGACGCCATGGTCCTTTTCCATATAAGCTCATACAGCTTTTTCTCGGCCTGTGTTCCTGTAATTGTCTTTTTCTCGGGGTAAGCGGGCCTGATTGCCTCGTGAGCCTCCTGTGCTCCCTTTGAGGTGGCTTTGAATTGCCTTGTTTTGGAATATTCTTCGCCGAATTCTTCCACAATTACATCTCTTGCTTTTGCAATTGCCAGTTTTGAGAGGCTTGTTGAGTCGGTTCGCATGTAGGTAATCTTTCCTTCCTCGTAGAGCTTCTGTGCCACTGACATTGTCTGGTTGACAGAAAAACCAAGTTTACGGTAGGCTTCCTGCTGGAGTGTTGATGTTGTGAAGGGTGGAGCGGGCGAACGGGTCCCTGGTTTTACTGTTATATTATTAACAGTGAATTCAGCCTCCCTGCACAACTCCAGGAATCCGGTTGCCTCCTTTAGGCCGGGGAATTTTCCGGCAGCATCAGCTTTCAGATGTCTGCCTGCCTTATCTCCCTGACCGACGCTGAAGATTCCGGAGATCCTGAAGGATGATTCGGGTTTGAAGGCAATGATTTCCCTTTCGCGTTCAACGATAAGCCTTACCGCAACCGACTGGACCCTTCCTGCGGAGAGGGAGGGTTGCACTTTTTTCCAGAGTACCGGAGATATCTCAAATCCGACAAGTCTGTCGAGTACTCTTCTTGCCTGCTGGGCGTTAACAAGATTCATATCGACAGTACGGGGCGATTTTACAGCCTCTTCTATTGCGGATTTTGTTATTTCATGGAAAACGATTCTTCTGGTTTTCTGAGGGTCAAGATTCAACACCTCAATCAGATGCCAGGCAATGGCTTCTCCTTCGCGGTCTTCATCAGAGGCGATCCAGATTGTTTTAGCCTCAGAGGCTGCTTTTCGCAGTTCGGCCACTGCCTTTGTCTTCTCCTTTGGTATCTCATAAAGAGGCCTGAAGCCCGCTTCAATATCAATCCCAAGGTTCTTTTTAGTGAGATCCCTGATGTGCCCGAAGCTCGATATCACCCTGAAATCCTTGCCGAGGAATTTTTCAATTGTTCTGGCTTTTGCAGGAGATTCAACAATTACCAGGTTTTCAGTCATTGATCAGCATTTTATTCCGTTGTTAGACGGCACAAAGTAAATCATTTAGATACCAAACTTCAAAATTTACGGTTAACTTTCTTTATTTATTGCTATTTTTGGCGCAAACTGCAAAATTCACATGACAGGCTCCGGAGAACACAGAAAATACATCATTTGGTTCTGGGCGATATTCTCTTTTCCTTTTGTGGCGGCCATTATCCTCTTTACTCTTATTTCAACAGGAAAACTTGGCTTCATGCCTTCGTTTGAGGATCTTGAGAACCCTGAAAACAACCTGGCCGCAGAGGTTTATTCGGAGGACGGCGTTCTTCTCGGAAAATATTACGCCGAAAAGGAAAATCTGACATGGGCCGATTATGATGAAATATCTCCGTATGTGATAAAGGCTCTTATTGCAACCGAGGATATAAGGTTCTACAGGCATTCGGGGATTGATGTGAGGGGGCTCGGAAGGGCGGTGATCAGGACCATTCTGATGGGACAAAACACCGGCGGAGGGAGCACCATAACCCAGCAGCTTGCCAAACTGCTTTACCCGCGCGACACAACCCGTACATCGGCTTTTGTAAGAAAGATAAAGCTTGGCGTGACAAAATTCAAGGAATGGCAGACGGCTGTGAAGCTGGAGAAAAGCTACACCAAGGAGGAGATTATTACAATGTATCTCAACAGGTACGACTTCATATATAATTCTAAAGGTATAAGGTCGGCTTCGCGGGTTTATTTCAATACAACGCCCGACTCGCTTAACATTCAGCAGGCCGCCACTCTGGTGGGAATGCTTAAAAACGCCTCTCTGTATAATCCGCTCCGTGATTCGCTGAGAATGGTGAAAAGGAGGAATGTGGTAATCTCCCAGATGGCAAAATACGGGTACATTAGCCAGAATGTGGCCGACTCGGTTAAGCAGCTGCCGCTTGTTACAGATTTCAGACCCGAAGATCATACTTCAGGACTTGCGACTTATCTCAGGGAATACATCCGTACAACGATGATAAAATTTGAACCCGACCGGCGGTTCTTTTCATTTGAAGAACAGTACAATGATGCCGTATGGCAGTGGGAAAACAATCCCCTTTACGGATGGTGCCGGAAAAACAAAAAACCTGACGGAACCAATTATAACCTTTATAAAGACGGCCTTAAGATATATACAACAATAAATTCAAAAATGCAGAAGTTTGCGGAGGAGGCTCTCACTGAGCACCTTTCGCAGAATATCCAGCCTGCATTCCAGGCTCTTGCCAAAACCTTCAGAAACCCTCCGTTTTCAAACGACCTTACCAGAAAACAGGTGGAGGAAATAATAATGATGGCCGTAAGGCGCACCGACAGGTACAGGGAACTGGTTAAAAGAAAAATGCCCGAAGATTCGATCATGCTGGTATTCAATACTCCTGTCAGGATGAAGGTATTCTCCTGGAAAGGAATCAGGGATACGGTTATGACACCGATCGATTCAATAAAATATTACAAACATTTCATGAGGTCCTCCTTCATGGTTATGGAACCCAAGTCCGGACATGTGAAGGCTTACGTCGGGGGTCCCGATTTCAGGTTCTTCAAGTATGACGGCGTTACGGAACAGAAAAGACAGGTGGGAAGTACAATTAAACCTTTTCTGTACACTCTCGCCATGCAGGACGGCTACTCTCCATGCTATGAAGTTGAGAATATTCCCAGAACCTTCAGGGTAATAATTGACGGCAAAGACTCGACATGGACGCCTAAAAGCTCGGGCCCCAAAGAATATCATGGCAAGATGGTGACACTAAAATGGGGACTGGCAAAATCGGAAAACTATATTTCAGCCTGGCTGATGACCCAGTTCACCCCACAGGCCGTTGTCGATCTTATGCACAGAATGGGAATAAGAAGCTTTATCGACCCGGTTTATTCGATATTTCTCGGCACTTCCGATATTACCCTCGAGGAAATGGTAGGAGCTTACGGCACCTTTGCCAATAAAGGTGTTTATACGCGGCCAATGTATGTTACCCGCATTGAAGATAAAAACGGGAATGTCATCTCAAGGTTTAACACAAAGATTGAGGAAGTGATTACCGAGGAGCAGGCCTACCTCATGCTCGACCTCCTTCAGGGAGTTGTAAACCAGGGGTCGGGTATAGGAATGCGTGTCAACTACGGATTTACAAACCAGATGGGAGGCAAAACGGGAACCACCCAGAACCACGGAAACGGCTGGTACATGGGAGTTCTGCCCAACCTTGTGGCGGGTGTGTGGAGCGGATGGGAAGATCAGAGCATTCATTTCGAAACCCTGGGAGAAGGACAGGGAGCAAGGATCGCGCTCCCCGTGCTGGCACTCTTCCTCAAAAGATTATATGCCGATCCGCAGTTCGGGATAATGGAGGCCGACTATTTTGAAAAACCCGCCGGCTTTTCACTCGAACTTGACTGCGATAAAGTAAAGAGAAACACCGGACGACGCTCCAATTTTGTGGAAAGATACTGAAAATCAGGCAAAGAGATACTTTACAAGCTGCTCCACCTTCCCGGTCCCGGTAATGTTTATTTTCATATTTTTTACATCAGGAATCTTCTGAAAACGGGAAATCACTATGTTTTCGAACCCCATCTTTGCAGCTTCCCTGATCCTTTGTTCAATGCCTGAAACGGGTCTTATTTCACCCGATAAACCTGCCTCGCCGGCAAAACATATTTTCTTTCCAAGGGGGATATCGAGGTTTGAAGACAATATTGAACTGATGATGGCAAGGTCAATAGCCGGATCGGCAACCTTTATCCCGCCGGCAATATTTAAAAACACATCTTTCATCGCCAGCCTGAAACCTGCCCTCTTCTCAAGAATTGCAAGCAGCATATTCAGCCTCCTGATGTCGAACCCGGTGGAGCTTCTCTGGGGAGTTCCGTAAACGGCGCTGCTTACAAGGGCCTGGGTCTCAATGAGGAACGGCCTTATACCGTCGATAGTGGCGGCAATTGCAATACCGCTCAGCATCTCATCGTGCTGGTTTATAAACAGGGCAGACGGGTTGGCAACCTCTTTCAGCCCCGACCCCGTCATTTCAAAAATTCCTATTTCGGAAGTGGAACCAAAGCGGTTTTTAACCGACCGCAGTACACGGTAAATATAGTTGTTCTCCCCTTCGAAATACAATACCACATCAACAATATGTTCAAGTACCTTGGGACCTGCCAGAGTTCCGTCCTTGGTAATATGACCGATAAGAATAACCGGGACGCCGGTTATTTTTGAATATTTGAGAAGCATTGCCGCATTGTCTCTTACCTGGGATACCGACCCTGCCGACGATTCAAGCATTGAGGAGGTGATTGTCTGGATGGAATCGACAATTATAACATCAGGATTGAGATTACCGGCGTGTGCGGTGATATTTTCAAGATTTGTTTCGCAAAGAACATAGCAGCCGGGGTTGTCTCCCTTGAGCCTGCCTGCCCTGAGGCTTATCTGTTCGGCACTCTCCTCGCCCGAAACATAAAGAACCTTTTTTCCCGGGGAGGCAAGGGCCAGTTGCAGTGCCAGGGTTGATTTCCCGACGCCAGGTTCTCCGCCCAGCAGTATCAGGGAACCCGGAACCATTCCCCCTCCGAGAATCCTGTCGAGCTCCCGTATGCCGGTATTAAGCCTCGGTTTTTCATCGGGCGTAATGGAGGATAGAAGCAGGGGCTTCCTTTTTTCATCCGGGACGGCATCAAATGAAGGTGTGTGGGGAGAAGGGAGTATTTTTTCCTCCTGGTAGGTGTTCCATTGGCCGCACGAAGGGCACCGGCCAATCCATTTTGCAGACTCCGCGCCGCAATTCTGGCAAACCCAGACGGATTTATTCTTCGGCATCGGCGGTAAGTTTAATTTTATCTTTTCGCACCAGTGAATATAAGGCAATAAAACCAAGAATCATTCCGAAGATCAGCTGCGATTCATGCGCAAGAAGAGCGTATGCAAGGCCATCTTCAAGGCTTATCCCGTAAACGGCATTCAACCCCCTTGATATTATAAAGTGAAATGCCCCCAGGCCGCTCTGGACGGGCGCCGACATGGCCAGACCGCCTATCACCAGAAGAAACATGCCGTCGGCAAAATCAAGATGTGAAGTGCTCTTAAGCGAGAAAACCACAACCCATGTCATCATGGCATAATTAAACCAGATAAATATGGTGTGAAAAACAAATTCCTTCTTTCTTTTTACCCGCACAAAAGTGCCCAGCCCCTTAATAACACCCCTGGCAGCGCTAAACAGTTTGGCAAAAAACCTTATTCTGACAAGCCTTTTTCTGAAAGCGTAGAATAACAGGGCAACCAGCACAAATAGTACTGCTGCCAGTACCCATATCATCCAGGGGAAACCGAACAAATCAATCATTTTTTCCCGTACAGGCGCCACAACGGTCTCACCGAGGAAGGGACCCAGTGTTGCACCGTCGACGATAAGCATGAAAAGGGTGATAATGGCCAGGGAGATAATATCTATGCCTCTTTCGATAACCACAGTCCCAATCAGCTGGTCGACAGGTATCTTTTCCTTCCTGCCAAGGGCAATGCATCTTGTTATTTCCCCCACCCTAGGGAGTGCCATGTTTGCCAGGTAACCTGTCATCAGGGCGTAAAAAGTGTTCCTGAGACCTGGCTTGTATCCGAGGGGTTCAACAAGGAGTACCCATCTTCTTGCCCTGCTTACATAAGCCATAAAGGCGAAAATAACAGAGAGAATGACCCAACCGTACCTGGCACCGGTAAGGCTCGAAATAAGCCTGTCGACATTGATGCTTTTAAAAGCAAGCCACAGCAGCAGGACGCCTGCGGCCAGAAAGCCAATAAATTTAAGAGACTGGATAATGTTTTTTCGCAGACTCAAACCTAAATGAGTTTATTTGTGGAAGTGTCGGGAAATAATATCCTGGGTGAAAAGTTTTTTGCTTCTTCGGGATCCATTGATGCATAGGAGATAATTATGACGACATCTCCTACAGCAACTTTCCGGGCGGCAGCTCCGTTAAGGCATATCTGCCCCGAGCCCCTTTCTCCTTTTATTACGTAGGTATCGAGCCGTTCACCATTGTTTATGTTGACCACCTGTACCTTCTCGTTCTCTATTATGCCGGCAGCATCCATAAGGTCCTCGTCAATGGTTATGCTCCCGATATAATTAAGGTTAGCTTCAGTGACCGAAACATTATGAATCTTTGATTTTACTACCTCAATAAGCATGACTCCCGGTTTTGAATTACGGGACAAAGTTAATTAACCTTTTATTACAGAGCAATTAAATTCGGTATTATCTATCAGCCTGATGCCGCCGGCCCTGACTGCGATACACCCGAAATACCTCCTGCCCGGCACCATCTCCGTTTTCATTGTTACGGGTTTAAGTTCAAGGTCATCGGCAATTTCAAAATATTCCAGGCTGAATCCGGGAGTCTTATTGATCTGTTCCCGGACAAATTCTTTTATTTCTGATATATCCGTGCTGCAAATCAACTCCGAGGCGGCACTGAGAGTTTTAAAGATAATTCCTGAATGTTGTCTTATTTCCGGGTCAAGGAGAAGATTCCTGCTGCTCATGGCAAGGCCGTCGGGTTCTCTTACTATCGGGCAGGAAATGATTCTGGTTTTCCTGTTCTGCTGCCTGACTAGCTCGCGGATGATTGTAACCTGCTGCAGGTCTTTCTGTCCGAAATAAGCGACATCGGGCATCACAATATCAAATAGCCTGCTTACCACCTTTACGACACCGTTGAAGTGCCCCGGGCGGAAGGCCCCTTCCATAACCTTGTCGAGGGTTTTAAAATCGAAAATTACCTCAGGCTCATTGCCGGGGTATATTTCCTTTTCGGGAGGGATGAATACAATATCATCTGTGCGAAGAACCCCTGAAAGAAGTTTTATGTCGCTTTCGGTCATTCTGGGATAATTCTCAAGGTCGTTCCTGTCGTTAAACTGTGCCGGGTTCACAAAGATGCTTACAACGGTAACAGGGTTTTCCCCGACTGATTTTTCAACCAGTGAAATATGCCCGGCGTGAAGGGCCCCCATCGTTGGTACAAAACCAACAGGAGAGAGAGCCTTCGAGGACAATGCCTCCCTTAGGTCTTTAACTGTTGAACAGATAAGCATCGGACTGCAGTTTATTTTAACGGAGTGCTTAAATCAATGCCATTACGGGTACAAACCTAAATCAAATTTTTACAAGAAAAAAAACAGCGCTGCAAAATCATGCAGTTATATAAATATACTTATATATCAATAAATTTTACTACCTTTGCACCCTGAACATCGAGGCTGGTAAGATGGAAAGCAAGAAGGTTTTGTTCATTTCGCAGGAGATTACTCCCTACTTATCCGAGTCAAAAATATCCAGGATTGGAAGGTACCTGCCCCAGGGTATACAGGAAAGGGGCAAGGAGATAAGGACTTTCATGCCCAGGTACGGGTGCATAAATGAAAGAAGGAATCAGCTTCATGAGGTGATCAGATTGTCGGGGATGAATCTTATTATTGACGACACCGATCATCCCTTAATAATAAAGGTTGCATCCATACAATCGGCAAGGATGCAGGTATATTTCATCGACAACGATGATTATTTCCAGAGGAAGCATGTTGTGGCCGATTCAAACGGAAAGGAATTTGAGGATAATGATGAACGTGCTCTGTTCTTTGCCCGCGGCGTGATTGAAACCGTCAAGAAATTACGATGGGCCCCTGACATTGTTCACTGTCACGGTTGGATGAGCGCTCTTGTACCGGTCTATCTTCGCGACATATACCACGACGATCCGCTATTCTCCGATTTTAAAATTGTATATTCAGTATATAATAATGAGTTTAAATCTCCGTTTAGATCAACGTTTGCTGATAAACTCAGATACGACGGGATTGATGGCGAGAACCTGAAGCTGGTAAAAAAGCCCGATTACCTCAATATTTCAAAACTTGCCATCAGAAATTCTGACGGCATCATTATCGGGAGTGAGAAAATAAATCCCGAACTGATGAAATACATAGAATCAACGGGCAAACCGGTGCTGGGTTACCAGGATGAAGAAATATATATTGATGCGTATAACGATTTTTATGACACTCTATTATCTCAGAAAATACAAAAACCAAAGCATTAAACGGCTGCTTTTAATACTATCAACCCGCCTTAGCTTCCCGATTTTTCTGGCAGCTTTATTTTTTTTACAATCATGTACGGAGAAGCCTGTCATCACAGGGCTTAATCTTTTGCCCGGCGGCGATTTTGTCAATATAAGGTCAACCGATACAATCAGCATTTTCTCATTCACTGAATACGCCGACAGTGTGCCGTCAAAAAACAAAACAGCAGCATTTCTGGGTGGAATATACGATCCCTATTTTGGTACAATGACATCTGATTTTGTTGCCCAGCTGCGTCTGCTGCAGAAATGGCCTGAGGGAGGACAGCCTTTTGTGATTGATTCGGTAAAAATGATAATCAGGATTTCAGGGGCCAAGGGCCTGCTTGGTGTAAACCAGGATATTTCCCTCTACGAAATCACAGAGATGCTTGATGCGGATTCTGTTTATTATTCCAAAAGGGATCCCCATGCCGGTCTCCATCTGGGTACCTTCGCCCTGCCGAAAATAGAAAAGGATACCATCCAGAACCTTGAGATAATGATCCCTATTTCAATAGGCGAATACCTGATGCGTGACACCCTGAAACTTCGTCAGGATAATTCCGGAAATGATTTCAGGAACTACTTCAAAGGTCTGTATGTGTCTGTCAGTGAAGGCCAAACGTTGCCTGATAAAAAGGATGGTGCAAACCCGAGCAAACTTTTACTATCTCTTTCTTTCTCGGATCAGTATAATTATCCCTTTATCATAGATGTGTTTTATCATACTGCATTGAAGACCGGTCAGTACTACAGTTTTGTCATGAGCGACAAAAGTGTGAGGTATAACAGGTATTTCCACGACTTTTCAACCGCAGAGCCCGACAAGAGGATAGCCCATATAAACGACGGCGTCAAGGATACTCTCAGCTACCTGCAGTCGTTTTACGGCGCCTCTACCAGGATTACTTTTCCGGGTCTGCAAACTTTCCGCGATTCATCAAGACTTTCGGTGAACAGGGCCCGGATTACAATACCCGTTTATGTAGACGGAGTGGTTTACAAGGCAACCTCAATTCCTACATCAATATTTCTTATTTACAAAAACAGTGAGGGATACAGCTATATTGTTCCCGATTATTATATGAGTTCCGCTTTTTACAACGGCAACCTCAATTCAACCACTCTTAATTTCACCTTCAACATAGCTGCTTTTGTCCAGACATATATCGACGGGAAAATACCTGAGGCACAGCTGTCACTCTCATTGAGCGACTCCGAATACAGGAACCTTATACTTAAGGCAAATAACAGCCATACACCCGTGAAGTTTGAACTGACTTATACCAGGTATTAGCAATTTAACAATTTAACTATCTTCGCTGAAATCATTTAAACCTTTGAAATATGTGTGGCATTGTAGGATACATCGGTTCGCGCAGTGCAAAGGAGATTGTATTGAATGGTCTTAAGAGGCTTGAATACAGGGGATATGATTCAGCAGGAATAGCTATAAGTAACGGCAAAACAGAAGTATTTAAATGCAAGGGAAGGGTAAAGGATCTGGAGGAGCTGGTTATCCGTTCAGGTGTTGACGGCACTACCGGCATTGGCCATACCCGCTGGGCAACCCATGGCGAACCAAGCGAAACAAACGCCCATCCCCAGGTTTCATATAAGGGGAATTTTGTTGTTGTCCACAATGGAATTATCGAAAACTATTCGCAGATAAAACGGCATCTTGAAACCCGAGGTATACATTTCAACAGCCAGACCGATACCGAGGTTGTCGCTCATCTCATTGAACATCTATATCTCGAAGGCAGCCTTACCCCCGAACAGGCCATCACAACTGCACTCGAAAATGTTGAGGGAGCATACGGGCTCGTAATTATCTGTACCAGTGAACAGGACAGACTTTACGCCGCAAAGAAGGGAAGCCCCCTCGTGATAGGTGTTGGCGATGGCGAAAATTTTATTGCTTCCGACGCAACCCCCATAATTGAATATACCAACAGGGTCATCTATATGAAGGATGACGACATTGCTGTTATAAAAAGAAACGAACTCAGTCTGAAAACAATACGCAAACAGGTCGTTCAGCCCGAAGTGCAGGAACTGGATCTTAAAATAGGCGAAATAGACAAGGAGGGATTCCCTCATTTTATGCTAAAGGAGATCTACGAGCAACCCAGGGCAATACACGATACGATGAGAGGCAGAATACTCCCTGACAACGCAGGGATAATGCTCGGCGGACTTCACGGGGTAATCGACAGGATGGTGAACGCACACAGGTTCATAATAGTTGCTTGCGGTACGTCGTGGCATGCCGGGCTTCTTGGCGAATATATTTTCGAAGAATTCACAAGAGTGCCGGTAGAAGTCGAATATGCATCAGAATTCCGCTACAGAAATCCTCTTCTCGGGAAAGATGATATCGTGATTGCCATAAGTCAGAGCGGCGAAACAGCCGACACCCTGGCAGCCGTTAAACTTGCAAAGGAAAAAGGTGCCCTTGTTTTCGGTATCTGTAACGTGGTCGGTTCAAATATCCCCCGCGAAACTGATGCAGGTGTCTATACCCATGCAGGCCCCGAAATAGGAGTGGCTTCAACCAAGGCTTTTACCACTCAGGTGACCGTACTTGCCATGATAGCATTTGAGTTAGGCTACCGTAAAGGAGTAATTGAACCGGAAAAATACAGAAACCTGATAAGGGAACTCGCCGCTGTTCCATCACTTGTCAGAAGGGCTCTCGAAACCAACGACCAGGTTCTGAAGGTTGCTGAGGCGATCAGGAATACCTCCAATGCACTTTACCTGGGACGCGGATTCCTTTTCCCGGTAGCCCTTGAAGGAGCACTGAAACTCAAGGAGATCTCCTATATCCATGCCGAAGGATACCCCGCTGCCGAAATGAAACACGGCCCAATAGCACTTATTGATGAAAACATGCCGGTGGTGGTTGTGGCTACAAAGGATGGCACCTATGATAAAATTATCAGTAACATACAGGAAATAAAAGCCAGAAAAGGTAAAATAATCGCCATTGTGTCGGAAGGAGACGGCCAGATCAGCAAGATGG
>ERZ795052.484-NODE-484-length-60554-cov-7.211970_pt1 | contig 60554 bp, 56 predicted proteins | sample MGYA00375136_ERZ795052 | MGnify/ENA primary metagenome ERZ795052 (study PRJEB30181, sample SAMN05720156) | activated sludge metagenome | isolation source: Anaerobic digester | place: Japan | collected 2015-05-26 ... | reverse complement strand
ATTACTAATTACTAATTACTAATTACTAATTACTAATTACTAATTACTAATTACTGGTCTAGTATTTTTTTGTAAAAATCTAAAGTTTGCCGAGCAGTTTTTTGCCAGGAATATTTTTTGACCTGCTGATGACCTTTTTTAATTAATTGTTGGCGATATTCGGGAGTAAGCAACTTAATTTTTTGGGCCAAATCCAAGGGATTATGGGGATCAAAATAAAGGACAGAATCACTGTAAATTTCAGGCAAGCATGAGGCATTGCTGGCAATTACCGGACAATTTAAGGCCATAGCTTCTAAGCCAGTAAGAGAAAATCCCTCCATTAATGAAGGGTGGACTAAGCACAAAGCTTGAGAATAAATTTCTTTAAATTTTTCATCTGGAACAAAACCAAGAAATTCAATTTGGGGATTGTCGTGATGTTTTTGTTTAAATTTTTCTAGAAAGTAATCCCGACTGCAAATAATTTTTAATTTTATTTGCGGCAGATATTGGAGAGCTTCAATTACTACTTGAAGATTTTTATGGGGGTAAAGATTGCCGGTATACAATATGTAATTTTTAGTATGGGGGCGCGTTTCACACACCCCCGCAAGCAATTTTGGATCGACGGCTTCATAGGTAGTAATGATTTTTTCCGGTTTGATCCGATATGTATCCAATATATATCGGCGCCAAAAGTTGCTGGGGGTAATTAGGTAATTATTTTTGATATTAATTTTGGTAATAAGCAAATAGAGCCACTGTTTCGGCCAATATAGCAATGGGCTTTTAGTAGTTGTTGCTTGGCCAGTAAAAAAATGTTTAATCAAGTCGTGAATGGTAATTACTGATGAGCCATGGTAAAAAATAGGCTTATTAAAGTGAGTAAAATGCACCAAGTGAGGTTGCAAGTTATAGATCATCGATGGTAGAAAAATCTGTTCTTGCCAGGAGTAATGGCGGATATTGGTAACAATTTGGTGATATTTTTTTAGTTCAGGGTGCAGTTCAGCTACCAGAACTGAAAACTGATAGTTGGAAAAATCGGGTAAATCAGCCAAGGCTAATAGTAAATTCTTGGTATAACGACCAATTCCGGTATGTTTCGGACCGTAAAGCCGAGCATCAATTAAAATCCTTTTCATAAATTATAATTTCTATTTGCTGATTACTAGCTATAAATGTTTTGCTTTGAAAACGCGATAAATTTCTAGAATATTTATCCCAAGTAAAACTAAATATTTAATGAGAAAATTATAGTTTTTTAAGAGGTTTTCTTGATAAAAGATTCGCATCGCTTCAGTAGATGCTTTGGCAGTCCTAATTTTAGTGGTTCTATCGGCTGTTGTTAATTGTTTGGTTTGGGATTTTAACCCGGAAGAAATACCTTGATAGTGATTAATACTGGTGTAGGGATAGTAGTATAATTTAAAATTTGAAATTTTTAATTTAAAACAAAAGTCGAGATCCTCGCCATAGAAACGATATTTTTCATTCCACCATTTTAATTGATCTCCAACTGTTTTTCGAACCAAAAGAAAGGCACCGACGCAGGCTTCAATAGGATGAATTGTATTTAGGTCTAAATTGCCCTGAAAATAACCATTAAGAAAGGCAGAATGAGGTGCTAATTTATAAAGGCCGGTAAAGTAACAAAACGATCGCCAAGGATAAGGAAAACCACGATGACATTCTGGTTGAATCTTACCGGTTTTAGCTAAATTTATTTTAACTGTCATGGCCGCTGCTTCATGGTGTTGATCCATAAATTGAAGGCAGTGATAAAAAGTATCTGGTTTGACGGTGGTGTCGGGGTTGAGAAAGAGAAGATAACGAGAGTTTTTGTCGGCATGTTTAACGCCAATATTATTACCATAAGCGAAACCGTTGTTGGTATTTAGTAAATAGTAATTAGTAATTAGTAAAGGTTTAAGAGACTGAGCTAATTTGATGCTGTTATCAGGAGAGTGATTATCAACAACAATAATTTCCACTTTATATTTACCTAACTTTGAAGCATAAATGCTTTTAAGGCATTTGGCCAGATAATCGGAGGATTTGTAGTTAAGAATGATGATTGAGAGATCCATAAATTTGGTTTAATCCTTGAGCACTTTTTTCATAGGAATAATTTTTTTTAATAAGACGATTGGCAGCTCGACCAATTGCCTCCCTCCTTTTTTTGTTTTTTAACAACTCTATAGTGTATTTAACTAAATCCTGATAGGGGCAAACAATTGATTCGACGAAGTTAGTAATTTTAATACCCCCCATTCCTTCCGGAGTAGTAATAATTGGTAGCCGACAAGCCATAGCTTCGAAAAATTTATTACGGCTTCCTCCCCCACTGCCAATAGGAGCTACTAATACCCAGCAATAATTATAGTAATACTGGGGATCATGTGGTTGACCGTCACTTTCGGCTTCATTAACGAAGACATCAGTGGAACGGAGGTGGCCATATTTTTCCGGAGCATTCCGACCGATGATATAGAGTTCGCACTGAGGAATAGCTTGTTTAATTTTGGGCCAAAGATCATAATAAAGGATTTCGACCGCTTCCCTGTTCTGCATCCATTTCATATTGGAAACACCAAATAAAATCGAAGGGTTTTTGCTTTTAGCTGTTTTGGCAACAGAATCGTAAAATCTTTTATCAACTCCGTTTTGAAAAAGACGAATATCTTTTCTGCCGGTTATTTGACTAATAATTTCCTGATCTTCGGTGGAAAAAGCAGTCACAGTGTGGGTGTGTTTCCAATAAAAGATCTCCCAGTATTTTAGTTTCCATACATCAATCCACAAGAGAGGAGTAATAAGTTTTTTCCATCCATGAAGAGTTTGAACATAGTGTTGATAAACGGCATATTCAATGGTTTGATCAACCATGACGATGGGAATTTTGGTTGGCGGAATATTGGGCATTAGATAAAAACATTCACAGTGAATTAAATCGTAATGGTTCTTTTGTAGTTCTTGGGCAATGGTTTGTTGAAGATCTTTGGAAAGATAGTTAACAACTAAAAATGGGTAAACACTGAACCCAGTAAAAAGTATTTTTTTAAGATCCCAAGTTAGACCTCGTTTAACTACAATTACTTGATGACAATATTGACTTATTTCCTCCAATCCCTCCTTATCCCGGCTGAAGCTGATTAAAGTAATATCGTTTTCTTTGGCCAGATATTTAATAGAATAATAAGAACTGGTTTGACCGCCTGACTGACACCGGCGGGGCAAATAAGGGGTGATCATTAAAATCCTTCTTTTAGGAGTCATTTATTTAAATCTACTATAGTATAGTTATTATTGTCTATTATAACGGAATATTTTTCTTTTAATTCGGTAGTATAACTGTTTTTATTAACAGTTACTAAATAGAACTTTTTTTCAGGGTAACGACTCTTAAGAGTTTCTAAATCATAGATTTCGATTGGCCAGCCGGCATGATTCGTTTGGTAAAGAAAAGCAGTATCACCATTACGTGGAGCAATAACCCAAGCATCTTTCGGAAGAAGTTGTTGGGCGGCTTGGCCAGCCTCAACTATGGCTGGGTCAATAATGTAATAATCTCTTATTTGGTACCAGGAAAAAGCCAAGGCAAAAATAATGACGATAATGGTGCCCAAAAATGACGAGAATTTAAACATATAATTTAGCCCAATACCGGTGATTATGGCGATAAAGGGGATGATTAAAATTTGGTAATAGTCATGTTGGATATTTCCTCTAGCAATGACACTAAAATAAGTTAAAATGCCGAGGAAAAGAAAAAAGCAAAGTGATCGATTTTTGTTTTTTCGGAAAGCCAAACCCAAATAAAGAGGGATAACCCCTAAGACTCCCATAATTAATTTGCCTATTCTTTCATAAAATAACCAACGGAACCAGACTGGTCGAAAGCGCATCTTGCCGCCATTAAAAAGCCAAGCCGAAGCAGGAATACCGGCGGGAAAGTTTTTTATCCAGAGGCGCCAGAAAAATAGGGGTAAGAAGGCAATTAAGCAGAAGGCAAATTTAGCAGTTATTTTTTTATGCCAGGACAGAAATAAAAAAATAGGGAAAAGAAGAAGAGCGGTATAAGGTTTAATTAAAACCGAAATAGCTAAAGCAATGGCACTAAGATAAAAGTTGGTTGTAAATAAATAGAGAGAGAGGAGCATAAAAAAAACTGCTGTTGGTTCAGGCAGAATTGTTCGAGAATAGTAGATATTAAAAGGGAGAAAGAGAAAAATGCTAAAAGCGAAGAAACCGATTTTAAAGTTCTTAGTCCAACTGATAGTAATAAAATAAACTAGAAGGGCACTGCCAAGAGAGAAGAAGATGGAAACTAATCGAGAGGCGATTTCGACAGAGCAAAATTTGGATAACCCCGCCGCAATCAAATTATAAATTGGTAATTCTACCATTCGGTAGCCATGGGGATTTTCTTGACCAGAAGGGATATTAGATAGGTCATGGTAAGTGGGAATGAAAAAAGTACCAGTGTGATTAATAAAATTTTTGGTGACCGAGGCAGTGTCGGCCTGGCGCCAGGAATGCCAGTCAGCTATAGGGCTGTCAATTTTATAAAGGCGGACAATAAGTCCCAAAATTAAAGTCACCAGAATTAAAATTTTTTTAGTCATTATTAAATTTTAAAACCTGATAGTAAATACCCATCATAATCCAAAAGGTGTAAGCAAACTTAGAAGCTTCCCAAACATCAATAAAAAGGGCGTTGGCTCCAGTGGCTATTAAACAAGCGAGAAAAATAAATGCCAAATGACTCGGCTTTTTAATTGTTTGATAGATAAAATAGAGGAAGATAATTAAGAAGGTAATTAAACCCAAAAGACCACTTTCACCCAGAAGACGTAGATAATCGTTATCAGTGGCTAAGGTAATTGAGCCTGGACCGCTGCCAAGAAAAATATTGCGTTTGAAGGCATTAATCGCCCGTGGCCACTCAGCATTGAATCTAATTTCGCCCGATCGGGCTACTCCGGCATCAGTATCGATTGATGGAAATTCTTCTATTGCCGGTAGATGATGAAAGACAGTAGGGACAGGTTTGGAAGAGAGAATTGTGGTTGGAGTTGATTGGGTTACGGTTGGACTAGAGACAGGGGTAGGAGTAAGAGTGTTGGTTAATGGTGATTGTTGAGGAAGAGAAGGAAAGTGTTGGGGCAGATAGTTCAAGGTTGCCACGAGCCGTCGATTAAGATCTTTGGAGTTGATAATGCTAAAAATCATTAAGATTGAAAAAGGAATAATCCAAAGATACTTTTTGATGAAAATCAAGGCTAAAATCATTCCTCCCCAAAATGCAAAAGTGGAAATTCGAGAAGCAGTTAAATTAAGAAGACTAAAGCCGATCAACCAGGTGATTAAACTAATGTATTTTGAGGATTTTGAGCGGCTAATTAAAAATAAACTGCCAATAATAATCAGAACTAGAGTTAAGTAAGCGGCTAAATCATAATGGCCGGCAAAAGTGGAGCTAATCCTTGTCCAAACATCCATCTGAAGGAGTTGTCCTTTAGAAAATTCTGAATTCATAGTTGAGATAACAGGAAAATGAAGATATTTTTGACCAAATCCGTAAATAGAAACCAGTAGGACGGTAATGATGAGAGAAATATAAGTGAAATTTAAATCCTTTTTATTTTGAACAGCGGAAATAGTAATAAACATAAGAGATATGTATTCGATTCGACGGAGAAAATTTAAAATAAGAAGATGAGATGAAACTACCTGGAAAATAAAAATGGCGTAAAGGGTGCTGAGCAAAATAGCCGCTAAGTAAGCCAAAACAAGCCAAGTTATTTTTTCTTTTAGAATTGGAAAATGATGTTTAATTTGGTAAAGAAGCCAGATGAAAACAGCTATTGCCACGACTAAATCGTCTAAACGAATAGCCACGTAAGTATCAGCCACTCCCCATAAGGGAAATTTGGGATAAAGAGGAATAAAAATGATCAGAATTGCTAAAATTGGCCTTAAAATATTCATAATTGTTGATAAACACGGCGATAAACCGGCCTGATCAAACTTCTTAACCAAGCGTTGGTTTTAATCAGGAACTGAGCTATGACAAATTGATAGTAAGGCTTGTGTTTTTTAAAGAAGGCTAAAACACCTCGATATTCATTTAAAATTGGTTGAGATTGATCAGCCGCCGACGCTCGACCAAAATGAATTATTTGAGGGCCGACTAAATACCAAATTTGATTGTTGGTGGTAATTTGCTTTAAGCGATAAGCCAGCTCAACCTCCTCACCATACATAAAATAATTTTCATCGAAACCACCAATCTTATCAAGTAATTCCCGGCGAATTAGCATGAAAGCGCCGGTAATCCAATCTTGTTGATGATCTCGTAGATAAAAGGAATCATGGGTATAAAATTTTGGAGGATGAGGATGAAAAGGCTTGATTAGGTAGTTGATTCCCGGCAAATCATCAAGACCTAGCGACCAGGTTAACATATTCGCTAAATTTGGAAAAAAACCGCCAGAAGCTTGAATGGTTTTATCTTTATTTAAAAGTTGAGCAGTGCAGGCGGCTGCCTCTGGATGGGAGCAAAGCCAGTCAAGAGCTTGAGAAATAGAGGAGTGTAGAACGATTGTGTCGGAATTTAAAAATAAGATGTAATTACCCTGGGCTATTTTTAAACCTTGATTATTGGCTTTACCAAAACCAAGATTGCAGGAATTTTTGATAATTTTTAAGGTAAAATTAGAGATATATCTAGTAAATGTTTTTTTAATTTCATTGACAGAATTATCTTTAGAATTATTGTCAATAATAATAATTTCGTAAGGAATGTTTTTCAGGCCTTTATCAGTTAGGATTGATCGTAGACAATTGATGGTAATATCGGCGGTATTATATGAAACTATAATAATGGAAAGGATGGGTTTAATCATTTTAACTGTCGGCCAAATTGATATGATTTACAGATAAAAAAGAGAATCGCTTCGGTAAGCAAAAGCATCATCAAACGCTGAGAGATTGAAGTGGAAAAAGTTCGGATAGTTACCTTTGATTTAAAAGTTTGGTTTTCGTAGATTAGTTTGTTGGCAATTCTTTTTTCCGGTTTAGTAAAAACATCATTTTCCCATTCAAAACCATTAATATAAAGAGATTCTTTAAAAGGAAGAATAAATTCCTCAAGATAATAGCTTTGAATAGTGTCAACAAAGATTTCTTTAGCCTTTTCTGGCGGGTGATTAATAATAATTCGACCCAATCCCCGATAATGAGTCCGATAGAAATCAATGACTTCAGCTCGAGAAAGGTTAGTGAAATAGGCCCTAACGTGACTAATTTGAATAGTATCACCCGGAAGAGATGATTTAACCGATTGGGGAAGGTCAGGAAGATTGGGAACAGGTTGAATTAGATAAAGGACGGCGATTAGATTGAAAATAATCAGGAAAAGATATTTTTTATGTTTCATTGAAAAAGCATTGCTCGACCCAGTTTGTAACTGGGATTTTTAATTTGACGATCGGCTATTTTTCGAGCGGGGACCCCGCCCCAAATTTCAAAATCAGGAATATTTTTAGTAACCACCGCTCCGGCGGCGATTACTGCTCCCCGCCCAATTTTAACACCAGGAAGGATAATTACTCGCGGCCCGATAAAAACATAGTCGCCAATTTCCACTGGTCCAAAAGAATTACCGTAGGTAGGGCTATTAATATCATGTTCATCGTTATAGATTAATACCTGAGAGGCGATACCGACATGATTGCCAATTTTAAGGGGCGCTCGACCGTCGAGGAAACAGTGATCACCGATAATAGTATCTTGACCGATGGTTATCCCTGATGGTTTGAAGAAATTGGCCCCTATATGGATGGTTGATTTGAAGTAATTCATTTTAACGCCTGAAAGAAGGTAAAAAAACTTACGAATCATATGGGAAGGAATATGACCGACAATTCTTAAAATTAAAAGCCAAAACTCCAAAATAATGGTTTGAAGGCGATTAAGAATTTTTGGCATCATAGAAGCATTTTAATATAGAATGAGCGGTTTTTGCCCAAGTGAATTTAGCCGCGTTTTTAAATCCAGCTTTAATAAGTTTTTGGGCTACCGCATCATTTTGAACGGTTTTAAAAGCGTTAACCAATTCATCCGAATTTAAGGGATTAATTAACAAGGCTGATTTGCCTAAAATTTCCTCATAAATAGGAATTCGACTGGCAATGACCGGCAGCCCTCCTTTTTGAGCTTCAATAGCAGGAATACCAAAACCTTCATAAAGGCTGGGAATAACTAAGGCGACAGCATTTTTATAAAGAGCCCATTTTTCCCTTTCATTGACAAAATCGGTAAAAATTACTCGATTCTCTAATTTTAAATCAATCACCAATTGAAAAATATCGTGATAAAGCCAACCCTTTTTGCCGGCAATAACCAATTGGTGATGGGGTAATTGAGTTATAGCTTTAATAATTAAATTGATATTTTTGTTTGGTTTTAAAGTTCCCAAGTAGAGGAAAAAGGGTTTTTTAATCTTGAACTTATTTAAGATTTTGCTTGTGATACGGGGAGAAATATCCAAAGCTTTTCCGACGCCATTATAAGCGACGGTGATTTTATTGGCAGGAGTATGATAGGTTTTGATAATTTCGTTTTTGGTAAATTGAGAGACGGCGATAATTCTTTTTGCCTTTCGGATTGATTTTCTGGTCCAATGAATTAATTGATAAAGATCACGGCGGTTAAATTGCTGGGGATAGCTAAGATAACCTAAATCATGAATAGTAGGAATAGTAGGAAAAGGTGATAGCGACGGCGAATAGTGATTAAGGGAAAAAAAGAGATCTAATTTAATTTTTTGAGTATAGAGTTTCCAGGGAAGAGCTAATTTAGTCCAGAGGAATTTAGGACCGAAAACAAGATAGTGCCAATTATGGCTAATTATGGGCATATCTTGAAGCGGCTGATTTTTTAAATAAATATAGTATTGGTTTTTAGAATCAAGACGATGGAGTTCGAGGAGAATATTGTAGGCATATTGGCCGGCGCCAACTCGTTTTTTAGTATTAGCCTCATTACCATCAATGCCGATAATCATAATGTTTGATAAACGGCTAAAGTTAATTTGGCTGTTTTATCCCATGAATATTTTGAGGCAACCCTTCGGGATGATTGTATGAGACGATAGCGGAGAGAAGAATCGCGGGTAATTTTTTCTAAAGCTAAAGTGATTTCATCAACCGATTCAGGATTAACTGTAAGCGCAGCCGAACCAGCAATTTCCGCCATAGCGGAATTAACTGAAGTAATGACTGGAACCTTGACCTTTAGTGATTTGACAACCGGCAGACCAAAACCTTCATAAAGTGAAGGATAAACTAAACAAACTGCGGCGGCATGAAGGGCTACCATATTTCTTTCCGGTATATAACCAAGAATTTTAATATCTGGTCGTTTAAAAGAGGAAATATCCTCTCCCCACCCGTATTTGCCTGTAATAGCCAATTCATATTTAGATTTAGGATTTTTATTTTTATATTTAATAAAAGCTTCAATAATCCGTTTTAAATTTTTACGGGGTTCCCTTGTTCCTTGAACCAGAAAATATTTGTTCAAACCATATTGTTTTTGAATGATTGTTTTTTTATTGTCGTTGAATTTTCCATATTTATCTTCAGCGGCTTCATAAATGACGCTGGTGCGATCGGGTTCTAATTTGGGAAAAGTTTTTAGAAGATCATTACGAGTTTTTTGAGAAACACAAATAAAATGACGGCAGAATTTTAGAGCTAATCGCATTTTCCGCCGATGGACAGAAACGATTTTGGGATCAGACCACTGGGGAAAAAGGAAGGGAACTAGATCGTGAACTGTAGTAATGCTTTTGGCTTTTCGGGTTGGCGGTTGAGTCCAGTCGGAAGTATGAAAAACATCGCATTGACCAATGAAATATTCTATAGGAAAAATTCTTAACCGATTCCAAATAAATTCCAGGAGTTTCAGAGGATAGTGGAAGGAATAAATTTTAACATTTTGATGTTTAGTTAGCTTTTGAATTTCTCGGGGTAGTTTTAACCGGCGGGAGGAGAAAAAAAATTTATATTGGTTGGAATGGTCGATTTTTACTAAATGCCGGACTAAATTCAGGGTATAATTGGAAACACCGGTGCCATAAGGAACGGCCGAAACGTCAATACCAATGATCATGAGATGATTTTAGCAAATTTTGCAGTTCTTGGCGTTTTTTAAGCATTTTGGGGATTAATTTTAATCGCCTGAAAATTTTAATTGATTTATGGGGAATAACTATAAAATTTATTAATCTTTGATAAATAATTTGTGGAAAATTAAGGAAAATTTCTTTAAAAGAAAAATTTTTGATAATAATAAAAATCCAGTTGCTGAAATCATTGATTTGTCTTAAATTACCCATTTTTGAACTAGTACCACCGCCAAGATGATAACTAATTGCTTGAGGGACCAATAAAGTTTTATAACCAAATTTATCTAATCTTAAGGCAAGATCAACATCTTCCTCGTAGGCAAAAAAGTCTTCATCAAAAAAACCAATTTTTTCTAAAACCGATTTTTGGTAGACGACCAAAGCGGCCGAGGAACCCCAGACGTAGTAGGGGCTGACCGGTGTATCTGCCCGAATAAATTTTTCACCGTTTTTAAGGTTCTGACATTTACCGGAATAGAAGAATTTCAAGCCGGCACTTTCATATTTAGTTCCAGATTTATTTAAAACAATGCCACAAAAACAAGCGACCTTAGGGTATTTTTTAATTGCCTGGCTGATGTATTTGAACCAATTTTTATCAATGACCAAATCATTGTTAGCAATAACCACGTAGTTATACTTAGCGGCTTTGATGCCTTGGTTGACAGCGGCAGCAAATCCATAATTAGTTTGATTAATAATTAATTTGCAATTTTTAATTTTCAGAGAATGTTTTAATTCATTAATTTTTTTAAGACTATTATCTTTTGAGCCGTTGTCGATGATAATTAATTCATTGGATAAACCCAATGATTTAATGCAGTCTTCTAAAAGAGCAGCCCCGTTATAATTGGGAATGATAATTGAGAATTTCATCGCCGATTTTTAAACCTAATTTATTAAAATCACCCGAATTAAGCTCCAAAACATACCTAGCCGGAATAGAATTTTGATAGGTTTCAAGGGAATTAGTGGTGGTGGCGTTAACGTAATGAACTATTTTGCCGCTACCGTCAATCCAGATTATATCAAGAGGAATCAGAGTATCTTTCATCCAAAATGGTAAAATTCCTTCATTATTGAAAACAAAAAGCATGCCGCAGTTAGAGCAAAGAGAAGTTCGACCAGAAAGTCCTTTGGTAATTTGGGCCTCAGTTAGGGCATATTCTATTTGATAATTCCTGCCATTAATGATTAATTGATGAGTATTTTTTCGGGAAAAAACGGTCATGACTGATAAGATAATCGAGAATAGCAAGATAAAGATCAAAAGTTTTTTTTTCACTTCTCTTAGTATAATATGAATGGAAAGATGAAAAAAGTTTGGTGGAAAATTCTCTTAAGTTTTTTTTTGATTTATCTTGTTTGGATTAGGGTAGATTTTAGAGCAGTGGGGAAAGAATTAGCCCAAGCTCCATGGTGGCTGGCAATTGCCCTAGTCGCCTATCTTTTTTTAACCAATTTTTTAGCCGGCCGGCGTTGGAGTTTGGTTTTATTGGGTAATGAGGCCAAATGGGCTGATACTTGGAATTTTGTTAAATCGAATTATATTGGCTCTTTTTACGGATTGGTTTTTCCGACTGCTGTTGCCGGTGATCTTCTTAAATGGCTGCCCTTAATTTCTAAATACAAAAAGATTAGCAAAGCCAAAATCGGCCTTTCGGTTTTAACTGATAGAATTATCGGCGGCATGGGATTTCTTATCGTTGCCTTTTTAGTAGCTGTTGCCGGTTATTTTTTTAAAATTCCGTTCCCTATCTATCTTTTATGGCTTTTTAGTTTTGGTTTAGGAGCAATGATTATTTTTTTAATTATAATTAATTTTATTCATTTTGAAAAATATTTGTGGGGAAGGAAATTAACCTCTCTAATTGAGTGTTTGAGGAAGGAGAATCATCGGGTAATTATTCGTGGTTTAATTTTGTCTATTGTTGGCCAAATTCTATGGGCAGTTCCCACTTGGGTTTGTCTCCGGGTTTTTGGAACAACCATTAGTTTTTGGTCTGCCATGATAATTCTTCCTATAATATCGGCAGTTTTAGTTTTACCTATTTCGGTGGCTGGTTTTGGCGCGAGAGAACAATTGTTTTTGTTTTTTTTCACCCAAATGGGAGGACAGCCGGAAAAGGTTGTTGCCGCCAGTGCTTTTATTGGGATTATTGGAGTCTTAAATTCATTGATTGGTGGTTTATTAATGTTAAAATAGATCGATGATTTTAATTGTTGGCGGGGCTGGCTACATTGGTTCCCACGTTAATAAAGAATTAACCCGACAAGGTTATGAAACTTTAGTCTTAGATGATTTATCGTCAGGAAAAGAGATCTTGGTTAAGTGGGGTAAGTTAATCAAAGGCAATTTGGGAGATGAAGCATTATTAGCTAAAATATTTTCTGAGAATAAAATTGAAGCCGTAATGCATTTTGCGGCTTTTAAAGCCGCCGGTGAGTCGATGATTGAGCCAGAAAAATATTATTTAAATAATGTTGGTGCTACCCTGAGATTATTAAAAGTTATGAGACAGTATGGAATTAATAAGTTTATTTTTTCTTCATCGGCAGCAGTTTATGGTGAGCCGCAGTATATTCCAATTGATGAAAAACATCCAACTAATCCAATTAATACCTATGGAACAACTAAATTAATGGTGGAAAAAATTCTCAACGATTATGAAAGGGCTTATGGTTTTTTGTCCGTTAGATTGAGATATTTTAACGCTGTTGGGGCTGATCCTGAAGCTGAAGTTGGTGAATGGCCCGGCAGCAGTGCTAATTTAGTACCGATAGCTTTAGAAGTAGCCATGGGTAGAAAAGCAGAATTGACTATTTTTGGTACTAATTACCCTACCCCAGATGGTACCTGTATTCGGGATTACATCCACGTGACTGATTTAGCTGCGGCTCATGTCGCCGCCTTGAAATTTTTAGATAGAGAAAAAAAGAGTGAAGTTTTTAATTTGGGGAATGGCAAGGGGTTTTCGGTAAGGGAAGTAGTGGCTATGACTAAGAAAGTAACCGGTATTGATTATCCGGTGGTTGAAGGAGACAGACGTCCGGGTGATCCCCCAATTTTAGTGGCTGATAGTCAAAAAGCAGTGGCCGTTTTGGGTTGGCAGCCGGTTTTCGATAGTTTAAAGGTGATTGTAGAAACGGCTTGGCAATGGCATCGCCAGGCTAAAGTATAAATTAAACTTATAACAAATAACTATAAGATATATTAAAATTTATGAAATAAATAATTAATTATGATGAAAATAACAGTTATTGGTGTTGGTTATGTTGGTTTAGTAACAGGTACCTGTTTAGCTGAGATGGGTAATCAGGTGATCGGTGTCGATATCGATAAGCAAAAAATTAATGGTCTTAACAAGGGTAAAATTCCTATTTACGAACCAGGATTGGCGGATTTAGTGACCAAAAATATCAAAGAAAAAAGATTAGAGTTTACTATTAATCTGGCTGAAGCGGTAAAAAAATCAGAGATAATCTTTATCGCTGTCGGTACCCCTTCCCTACCAGATGGCACGGTTAATTTGGATTACGTTAAAACGGTTGCAGAGAGTATTGGTAAAGTAATGAATGGTCCCAAGATTATTGTAAATAAATCAACGGTGCCGATTGGCACTGGCAATATGGTTGCCAGGATTATTAAACAGTTTTATTCAGGTGATTTTGAAGTCGTTTCTAATCCTGAATTTTTAAGGGAAGGATCGGCAGTTAGTGATTTTATGAAGCCAGAAAGAATCGTTATTGGCAATGGAAAACAGAAAGTGAAAAAGATTATGATTGATCTTTATAAGCCATTGAAGGCGCCGATGGTGATTACTGATATTAAAACAGCCGAGATGATCAAGTATGCTTCTAATGCTCTTTTAGCCACAGAAATTTCCTTTATTAATTCAGTTGCTAATATTTGTGAGAAATTAGGTGCTGATGTGACTAAAGTGGCAGAGGGAATGAAATTAGACAGAAGAATTGGTCAATACGCTTTTTTAGAAGCGGGCGTTGGTTATGGCGGCAGTTGTTTCCCTAAAGACGTTAAAGCCCTGATCCAAATTGCTCATGAAAACGGTGAAAGATTTAGTATTTTGGAAGCTGTCGAAGCGACAAATGAAGCTCAAAAACAATCACTTTTAGTTAAAATTCAGTCTTTGGTGGGTAATGATTTGGCAACTAAAAGAATTACCCTTTGGGGATTAGCCTTTAAACCTCAAACAGATGATCTCCGGGAAGCACCATCTTTAGTTATTATTAAGCAATTATTAGACCGAGGGGCTAAAGTAGTCGCTTTTGACCCCATTGCCCGGGAACAAGCCCAAAAAATTTTAGGCAAAGCAATTGACTTTGAGACTGATTGTTATCAGGCGGCTAGAAGGGCGGATTGTTTAGTGGTGGTTACAGAATGGCCAGAATTTAAGCAGGTTGATTTGAAGAAATTAAAATCAGTTATGAAAGCTCCCAACTTAGTTGATGGTCGGAATATTTTTGATAAAGAGACAATGAAAAAAATGGGCTGGCACTATTTGTCTATTGGTAGATAAATTTCAAGTAAGAGTTGCTTGATACTGCTGACAGATTTCTCCGGCCGGGCCGTCAGCGATAAGCTGACCGTGTTGCACATGTAGGACCCGATGACAAAAGTTTTCTATTTGACCTAAACTGTGGGAAACAAAAATAATAGTGACTCCGCTTCGTTTAAATTCTTCCATCCGTTGAAAACATTTTTCCTGAAATTCAGCATCACCGACAGCTAAAATTTCATCAATAATCAGGATTTGAGGGTTGGTATGAACCGCGACAGCAAAGGCTAAACGCATATACATTCCAGATGAATAATGTTTGATCGGTTGGTCAATAAATTCCCAGAGATCAGCAAAATTTACTATACTGTCAAAATTGCGGCCAATTTCCTTTTGGCTTAAACCAAGGATGGCCCCATTGAGGTAAATATTTTCTCGGCCGGAGAGCTCCGGATGAAAACCGGCACCTAATTCGATTAAAGGAGAAACTCGACCATTGACTGTAACCCGGCCGCTGGTGGGGGCGGTTACCCCAGCAATGAGTTTTAAAATGGTGGATTTGCCAGAACCGTTGGGACCAATAATGCCCAATGATTCCCCGGGAGAAATAGTAAAAGAAATATTACTCAACGCCAATAAATTATTTTTGGTTTTTTGACGACTAAATAAAGCCGGTAGAAATTCTTTAAAAGTTTTTTGGTTTTGGAGGATAAATTTTTTAGTAACGTTTTCAAATTTAATTATTGGTGTCATGGTTAAATGTTATCAGCAAAGGTTTTTTCTCGCCATTTAAAATAAACAAAACCTAGGAAAAGGACAATCAGAGAAACTAAAAAGGCGAGAAGCAGACTTTGGTAATTCGGCGATCCCCCGCCGAGAATGGTTTGGCGATAAGCGTTAATAATAACACTCATTGGATTAAGTTGAAAAATAAAACGAAATTTTTCCGGAACAAGATCGACTGGATAAATAACCGGAGTAAGGTACATCCAAAGAAGGAGAATAAGACCAAGGAGATATTGAATGTCCCGATAAAGGAGATTAGCGGCTGAGACAATTAAGGCCAAACCAAGGGTGAAAATTTGTTGGATTAAGAAGATTGGGATTATCCAAACAATATTAATATTGATCGAAAGATGGTAAATAATCATGAAAATAATGAGAATAATTGAAGCAAAGAGAAAATCGACAATTTTAGCAATAATCGTGGCTATGACTAAAATAGTCCGGGGAAAATAAATCTTGGTGATTAGTGAGGCATTATTGACCAAGGCAGAACAAGCAGAAGTTAGCGAATTAGAAAATAAATTCCATGGTAAAAGAGCCACATAGAGAAAAATTGAGTAAGGAATATTATTAGCGGCTTTGGTAGGAACGCGCATAATAATAGAAAAAGCAAAACTCATCACCAGCATTTGGAAAAGAGGGTTAAGAATAACCCAAAAATATCCTAAGATAGATTGTTTGTAACGGGCCTTAATTTCCCGGTTAATCATTTGTTTAAGAAGTTCATGCTGGCGGAGAATAGCCTTAATTTCCTTGACAATTTCCAACATGATAGAATTATAACAAATTCTTTATCTAGGAATGTTAAAGCCGATGATATAATTTTAAGATGGCTATAAAACGACAAGTGAAAGTGTGTACAATTGGCGGTGGGTCGGGTATGCCGGTCGTTAATAAGGCTTTAGTTGAGGTTGGTTTTAATGATATTCATTCGATAGTAACTACTTTTGACAGTGGCGGCTATTCTGGTCGAATGAAGACAGATGAAAGAGGAAAATTATTAGCCTTTTCGGATTATTGGCGGTCTTTAATTTCTCTCTGGAAAAATGGCCGGCAGAAGGCTATTTGGGAGGAAATGTTGCGGTATCGGGACGGTCGAGGGCGAAACTTTGGCGATATTTTTTTCCAGTTTATGACGGAGAAAACGGGTAATTTGGCTAATGTTGACCGGTTATTTTCCGAATTAACTGGAGCTGAATTAAAAGGTGAAGTAATTCCTGTTTCTTTGGAACCAGCCGATGTTTGCTGGCAGACGGAGAGCGGCAAGCAATATGTTGGTGAGCATTATTTTGATGAATATCGGATGTCGGAAGACAGAGTTAAAAAAATTTGGCTGGAACCAATGGTAGAGGCTAGTGAAGAAGCTAAACAAACTCTAAAAATGGCCGAGATCATTATTGTTGGTCCTGGAAGTATTTACGGTTCAATCTTAGTAAATTTTTTACCCCAAGGAATGATTACTGCCTATCGTTCCAGCCAGGCCAGAAAAATTTTAATTGCTAATTTAACTTCAGTAGCTAACGAAACGGCTAAATTAGATGCCGCCACTTATTATAAGATCTTCTCGAATTATTTAGGAAAAAATAGTTTTGATGACATTATTGAACCTGATTTCACTAAAATTAATCCAAAACTATTAACGGAAGTTAAGCGTAATTATGCCTATGAACATTCGTATCTTTATTCCTCTGGTTCTCAAGTTAATGATATCGTGGTGGTTGATAGAAAGAATTTACGGCTCAGACATGATGTTAAAAAGCTTTCGCTTCTTTTTAAGCGAATTTTAAGGAGTTAATTATGTCTCAAAAAAAATACCGTCGATTAAGGGCTTTAGAAAGAGAAAGGGAAGCAATTGATGACAAGCGGGAAAACCTAGCGGTTCAAGAAGGTTTTTGGGAGATTATCAGAAAAAATTGGACATTTTTGTTGATAATCGGGATGGGGGTAGTTTTGATTTATCTAAATGCTCTTCATGGAGATTTTGTTTCTGATGATTATGCCTCAATTACCCAAAATCCGGATGTTCTTAATCCCCGGGTAATGTTTTCTGGTTTTAACACGATGCGAATTGGCACTTACCTTTTAGCAGTTATTTTTGGAATTAAAAATCCCTTAGGTTTCCACCTTAATAGTTTGTTTTTATATTTGATATTTATTATTTTGGCCTTCGCTTTTATTTACCGAATGTTTGGAAAAAAGTTGGCTATCAGTACTACTCTTCTTTTTGCTTTTCACCCAATTCATGTTGAGGCGGTTTCGTGGATTTCGGGTAGGATTTATATTATTTTGGCCATTTATATCTTACTTGGTTTAATGGCTTTTATTTATTATTTGGAAACAGGAAAATATAAATTTTTGGGCTGGGTAATTTTATTTTTTATTTTGGGTTTTTTGATCGATAAGCCTCGGCCTTTTTCTTTAATATTCTTGATGGTTTTAGTGGTTTTTTATTTTGGCTGGGGGAAAGTTAGGGACAAATTAAGTAAATTCATCCCCTATATTATTACTTTCAGTATTGCGTTTTTTATTTTATCAATTCCTTATATTCGCTCTCGGGTTGCCGTAGTCAATTCGGGTTATAATTTTTCGGAGAGTATTTTTTATAACCCGTTCTTTCAGTACCCTACCGGTATAGCCAAGTATTTGCAGTTGCTTTGGTTGCCGATTGATTTGACTTTGTATCATACAATGTATGTTTTCGAACCTTGGTTGAATTGGCTAATTTTACTGTTGTTTTTGGCAATCATGTGGTATTGGGGCAAGAAGGATAAAAGATATTGGTTTGCTTTAATGTTCATTTTACTGGCTTTAGCTCCGTCAATGGCACCGGTTAAGGTCAGCTGGTTGGTAGCCGAAAGGTATATGTTTTTAGGATCACTGGGATTTTGCCTTTTCTTAGCTTTATTACTTGAGGCGATTGATTTAAGGATTAAAAATTTAAGTTATCTTATCCTGTCTCTATTGTTAGTCTTTTATGGTATCAGAGTTTATTTGCGAAATATTGATTGGCAAACCAATCATAATTTGTGGGTAAGAACGGTTCAATATTCTTGGAATAGTCATAATGCTTGGAATAATATTGGCGACGATTATGATAAGTTAGGCCAGTATGACAATGCTATTAAAGGTTTTGGCCAGTCATATGCAGTTAAAAATAATTATGCCGATGCTTACCATAATCAGGCCAACATTTTTTTTAAAATTAAAAGATATGATTTAGCTCGGCAAGGATACGAGATGGCCTTGAAATTTCACCCCGGTTTATACCAATCATATATTTCTCTCACTCAAGTGGCTTTGTATCAGGGGGATTTGAATGGTGCTTTGGCTTATGCTAATAAACTGATCGAGTCTCAGCCCAATAATCCCCAGGCCTATTATGTGATGGGAGTAGTTTTGGCCCAGGGGGGAAAATTAAAAGAAGCCGAAGACTATTTGAATTATGCTCTCCAGTTAAATCCAAATTTTACTCCAGCAGTTAATACTCTTAAGCAAATTTCTGCCGGTAAAACTCAGTGAGCAAATTGCCTAATTGGAGGAAATAATCTAGTTTGTTTTGGGAATAAAGAAGGGTTTTGAGATAGCGGCGGCTGAGATGAAATTTGATTATTGGCCCCAACCGGTTGAATTTTTTATTATTGATCCTAGCCCATTGACTAAGGTCAATATTATGCCGGGCAAATTTAAATTTTTGGGGATATTTTTTAAGGTAATTCGAACCAGTATAGAGAAGTTTGTATTCTTCGGGGGTGAATTTGAATTTAGCCGAGTCGTAGATTTCTGTGCCAGGATAAGGAGTAAAAATATTAAAAGAAACAATGTCTGGTTTAATTTCCCGAGCCAGTTTAAGAATGTCATCTAAATCCTTTTTAGTTTCCCCGGGAAGATTAACTAAAAAATTAGCGAAGGTTCTAATATGGTATTTATGACAGAGATAAAAAGTATTTTTGATTTGAGTTAAAGTAATATTTTTTTTACATTGTTTTAAGGCTTGATTTGAACCACGTTCAACTCCAAAATCAATCTGAATACAACCCGCTGCCGCCATTGTTTTGATTAATTCCTCATCTAAAGTTGAAACTTTAGCTTCACAACCCCAGAGAAGATTTAATTTGGCCGACTGAAATAATTGACAAAACTTTAAAACATTATTTCTGTTAAGAGTGAAAAGATCGTCAATGAAATAAAAACTGTCGATTAAGTATTTACGTCTGAGTAATTTAATCTCCTTAATTAATTCCTCGGCAGGACGAGTTCGAAAACAGGTGAATTGACGTAATTTTTTGGCTACACAAAAAGTACATTCTGAAGGACAGCCACGGCTGGCTAAAAGATAAGCTGGGCGAAGGAAGCAGCCTCGAATAGCATAAGGGTTAGCGTGGGTGTAGTAGGACATGTCAATCAGATTATAAGCCGGCAGAAAATTTGTCGGGGCCATTCTGCCTCTTCGTTTAGTTAAGTAATGGTAGAGTTTTTCTTCGCCATCGCCTTGGATAACCTTGTCAAAATATTTTCGGGGAAATTCTTGGGGATATAAGGTGGGGTGAGTTCCGCCGACAACAATTTTGGTTTGAGGTAAAAGTTGTTTAAATTCTTTAGCCAATTGAACCACTTCTTCGTATTCCGGGGTGTAGCAAGTTAAGCCTATATATTTGGGATTCATTTTTTTAATTAGTTGAAAATCGAGTTTTTTATTTGAATCCCAAATTTTGACTTTAATTTTAAATTTTTGCAAGAATCCGGCTAAATAAAGCAGGGCAATTGGCGGGCGATAATGAAAAGCTCGGCGGCTGGGCGGTTCAACGAGAAGAATGTCTAACATAGAATGTTTTTTAAAACTGATTCATTTTCTTTGATCCAATTGTAAGTATCCTCAATTGTTTTTTCCAGACTGATTTGTGGGGACCAATGGGCCTGTTTTTTAATTTTAGAAATGTCGGTAATATAGGAAATAACGTCATTGGGACGATTTTTTTTGATGGATTTAATCTTTATTTTGTTACCAGTGATTTTTTGGCAAATTTTGGTAAGGTTTACCAGAGAAGTACTATTTTTTATTCCCCCGCCAATATTATAAATTTCTCCAGAATATTGGTAAAAATGATTAATTTGAATATCTAAAATTTCAAAAAGATCTTGAATATGGAGGAAATCACGGACCTGTTTTCCCCGGCCGCCGAAGCCGATATAAGCTAACTCTTTTTTAAAATAATGAGCGGCCAGCCAGAGAGTAAGGACGCCCTGGTCAACTTTGCCGAATTGCCAGGGACCAGCCAGACAACCACAGCGATTGATGATCGCTTTTAAATTAAAAGAGTCAGCATATTCTTGGATAATTAATTCGGCAGCCAATTTAGTGGTGCCATAGAGTGAACGAACCCGGCCAAGAGGAAAATTTTCGGCCACAGCTTTAAATTTCTGCCGGTTTAATTCTTTAATAGAGTAAACTCGGCTACTGCTTAAAAAGATAAAATCGCTCTTTCTGATTCTAGCCAATTCAAGACAATTAATAGTCCCAATTAGATTATTATTAATAAGAAAATAAGGGTTGGTGATGCCGGCTAAAACCGAAGGTTCGGCTGAACAATCAATTATTAAATCAGCGGTTAAAAAATTAAGATCTTCAGGTTGACGAATGTCACCATAATTAAAAACAATTTTGTTTTGTTTAAGTCGGGTTAAATTTAGTTCTGAGCCGCGGCGGGACAAATTATCCAGACAGGTGATTTTAGTTTGGGGGTATTTTTGTTTGAGACTGATAGCTAAATTAGAGCCGACAAAACCGGCGCCGCCAGTAATTAAAATATTTTTATATTTCATTGTTGACGAAAATGACCGAGTTCACAAATTTCCTTTATAATATCGTCAATGTTGTATTGATAGTTCCAATTGGGATAATGTTTTTTAAACTTAGAAACATCAGAAACATACCAAATATGATCGCCGATTCTTGGGGTATCGATGTATTCAATAAGAGCAAACTTACCCAGAGCACTTTCCACTTTAAAAATTGCCTCCATCATGGAGATATGGGAATGGCGGGAGCCGCCAATATTGTAAACCTCTCCGCATCGTGGTTTTTTATAGACTTGATAAAAAGCGTTGACTAAATCAAAAGAGTGGATATTGTCGCGAACTTGTTTGCCTTTATAACCGAAGATAGTGTATTTTTTCCCTTCAGCAATACATTTGATTAAATAAGCAAGAAACCCATGGAGTTTGGTGGCCGAATGACTCGGACCGGTTAGGCAGCCGCCGCGAAAAACGGTTGTCGGTAAACCAAAATATTTACCATATTCTTGGACCATTAAATCAGCTGACGCCTTCGAGACACCAAAGAGGCTATGAGTTGAGTTATCAATACTCATTGACTCATCAATGCCGTTTTGGGCAAATGGATGTTTTGGGTCGATTTCATATCTGGTTTTTAGTTCAATTAAAGGTAGTTTATTGGGGGTATCGCCATAAACCTTATTAGTTGAAGTATAGATGAAAACAGCCTTGGGGCAATATTTTCGGTAATTTTCAAGTAAAATTAAGGTACCTAGAGCATTGACAGTAAAGTCGGTCAGGGGTTCTTTGGCGGCCCAATCATGTGATGGTTGGGCTGCTGTATGGATAATTAAATCAAATCGATATTTCTTAAATATTTTTTCGATCGATTTTTCATCTCTGATATCGATATTAAAGTAAAGATAATTATTTTTTAGTTTTTTCTGGAGTTCTGTTTGGTTCCATTGAGTTGAAGCTTCCGGCCCAAAAAAGTACTGTCGCAGATTATTATCAATGCCAATAATTTTAAAGCCTTTATCGGCGAAAAATTTAGCCGCTTCCGAACCGATTAAACCGCCCGATCCGGTAATTAAGACATATCCCGATTTCATAAAGTTTTGTAAAAATTAATCAGGGGGGTGATTAGATTATCCCACGAAAGTTCACTTTTGGCACGATTAATTTTTGGTTGTAATTTTTGCCTAATTTTAGGGTTATGGAGTAGTTCGACTGATTTTGAAGCCAAAATATCAAGATCTTTATCGATAATGGCACATTGATAATGTTTGAGAGTTTTGACCACTTCGGTGTTGGTATCATTTAAAATGATAATTGCTTCACCGCTTAAATAACTGCCGATTCTAATAGGAAAACAAGCCCGCTCGCTATCCAAATTACCCATCATAAAAAGAATTGCCTGTGATTGAGCAATATATTTGCCGAGGTTTTTCTGGGGAATATTACCGACGCTATGGATATTGTTTATTATTTTGGGATTAATTTTGAGTTTTTGTTGTTGAACAAGTTTGAGAGGATCTAAATTCCAAATTAATTGAGCCCGCGGTTCTTGCCGCCAAATTTTTTCGAACAATAAAAGTAATAACCTGGTTCGATCCCTTGAGTAAGTATTGCCAAAGGTAAGGAAATTATAATTTTTCTTTTGAGGATAAAGTTTAAATTGATGAACGTCAACACCATTAATAATCTTAATAATTTTAGTAGCACCACGGCACTGGGCTAAATTAAAAAGAAGATCGCTAACCACTACATAGTTTTTGATTATTTTAGGAAAAAACTTTTCACAAAAGCGGGAGTATGAGCGTAAGAAGGGGGAGATTGAAATCTCATTTTCCAAAAGATCATCCCAATCAAAAACGACCTTTTTACCACTTAATCGTAAAATAAGAGCGGGAATATTACTTTCCAATTGGGCAGGGACAGCCGCGTGGATAATATCAAAGCGGCCGATGAGGCCCCAAACCGTGGCTATTAAACCTCTCAAAATCCGACCATTAAGGTAAAAATTAATTTCCCAACGGGGCAATTCATATTGAGTCAAATTTCGGTTAATAATAGTTTTCTTAATGATTGGCGAAAATTTCTGATCGCTGGAAATTAACAAAGTAACTTTGATATTTTTTTTTGCTAAAGAACGGCAGATATTAATCGATCGGAAATAACCGCCGAAATTTTTAAAACAAGGTTCAATAAATAAGATTTTCATAGATTTTTTGGGCTCGTTGAGGCCAAAGCCAATAACGATTAATTAAAGTTAGAGCTTCTTGGGACAAGCGACGGTAAAGTCGCTTATCTTGGAGTAGTTTTAAAATATTTTGGGCGAATAAGTTCTGGTCAAAACATTTAGTTTTTAACATTCCCTGAGGGTAATAACTTTTTAGAGCTTCTAGATCAAAAGCAACTCCCGGTAAACCAAGCGACATAGCTTCTGCCGGCGCCATTCCCCCACTGTCATAAATAGCCGGATGAACCACAATTTTACTTTGACTGAAGATTTGATATTTTTCCTTGCCGGTTTTAAATCCAAACAGGGTGATATTGTTTTTTAATTTTAATTTTTGAATTTTAAATTTTAAATTTCTTTCCAAAGAACCATCACCGATAACAGCCAGCTTGGCATTTGGTCTTTGTCCGACAACTTTTTGCCAAATATCAATTAATTCCAGAATTCCCTTTTGGGGGTGCAGTCGGCCTATAAAAACAGCGTCGTAAATTTTGGTGGATTTAATTTTGGCTGGTAAGTCAACTCCTCCTTGCACTACTATGACCTTTTTATTGGGAAAATATTTCCGATCGGGCTCTGAGGTAATTAAAACGATATCGGCGTAACGATTGACTAGAAATAAACTTAAACGTTGGGATAACCAATAAAAAAGCCCTTTTAAAAATTGACCAGTTTGTCGGTAGGGCGATGAATGACTAAAGGGGTTAGGGGCTAGGAGGTAGTAACCGCAAATAAGTTTAGTTTGGGGATGTTTTAATTTATACCATATAGCCGGCAAGAGATCGGGGTAAAAATCTGAAACACTGTAAACATAGTTAAAAAATTTTAAATTTTTAATTTTTAATATACCCAAAATTGTTCTTCTGATTTGATGAAAAAAAAGAGGTAAATGAGAAGCTTTATCGGTTTGAATAAATTGATTTCGGAGATGATAACGCCCCATTAAATTTCTGGTTTCCGCCGAGCCGATAATAGTTACCCCAGGCCAATATTTAGCAAAATTAAGGAAAATAGTGTCGCCTCCACTTTGGCCTCGACCGATGTTATTATTAGCTATAAATAAAATTTGTTTCACTGCTCTATTGTACTATGATGAAAGTTAATTTAGGCTGTGGTCCTTCAGGAAAAACTAAAGGGTGGCTTAATTACGATTGGGGTTTATTACCACTGTTAAACAAAATGGGGTTATTAAAAGTTGCGATATCTTTCGGTTTGATAGATAAAAGTTATTTGGTCAAATGGCCGAAATTTCATTTGGTGGATATTAGGAAACCCCTGCCATTAAAAGACCATTCGGTTGATTTTATTTATTGTTCCCATGTTTTGGAACATTTTGAACCGGCAGTAATCAGAAAAGTTTTATTGGAATGCCGTCGAGTTTTAAAAAATAATGGTGTTTTGCGGATAGTGGTGCCGGATATTAAATATATTATTAATAATTATGCTGGTGCCAAGCGGTTTAATGAATTTGTCTATGGTTATGATAAGGAAAAGCCCTATAGATTTAGAAATTTTATTCGGGGACATCAATGGTTATTTGATAGAGAGGAATTGGAAGAAAAATTACGGGAAGCTGGTTTTCAAACAATCAAGTTTACAAATATTAAGAAGATCGATTTACCCCAATACAAAGGGAATAGTTTATTTGTAGAAGCGAGTAATTAGAGTTAAATTTTTATTTGAGTAATTTTTTAGAGCGTAAGGACGGCAGTTTTTTTGATATACCGAATATTTTTTCCGAATTTTTTTAATGGCCTTAACGAGATTGGTTGGAGTAGGTTTGATTAAAATAGCGACTGAATTGTCCAAAGCTTCGGGTAAACCGCCGCGGTTACTGGCAATTACCGGCGTGCCGCAAGCAACTGCTTCCATGGCTACCCGACCGTAGCCTTCTTCATAGAGAGATGGGGCACAAAAAATGTGATTTTGAGAATAATATTTGGGAGTGTTGATGTTGCTGATTTTACCGATAAACTTGATATTTTTTTGTTTGATAGATGAAAGATAATCAGATAAAGGGCCGGTACCAATAAAGTTAAATTGGATTTGGGGAAGTTTTTGGGCAGCGGCAACAATGACTTTAATGCCTTTTTTCTCAATCAGGCGGCCAACGAAAAGAACGGAAAATTTTTTTGATTTTGGGGAAGACGGCTGAAAGATTTTTAAGTTGATCCAATACTTGTAAATATCGATGACTTTGGGATCAATCCCCCATTGGATGAGTTGTTTTTGGGAAGCGTGGGAGAGGCAAAGAACATGGTCGGAATGATTGAGGATGAAACGCAAAGGGGTGGAAGTGGAAATGTTGTCATAAACGGCGTGGGTACTGATGAGATGTTTTTTGTGGAAAATAAGGGAAAGACAGTAGCCAGCAAAAGCGGCGTTAAAGCCTTGGGAATGAATAATGTTAATTTTGTGGCTATTGAGTAACATCCAGAAAAAAGTGCGGAGAAAAAGATAAGGGGTTAAATATAAAAAGTCGAGCAGTGGATATTTTTCCAGCCGGTGGAAAAGATTCTTGCCCAACCATGGATAGCGATAAATAGTTAAATTTTTTGATTTTTCATATTTTTGATATTTAACCGAGGTAGTTAAGGGCGAATAAGTATGGACATAAACTTTATAGTTTTTTCGAGCTAATTCTAGGCAAAGGTCAGCTAAATGGGTTTCTACCCCGCCGATGTTGGGTGGAAAAAAGGGGCTAAGAATTAGAATTGCTTTTACTGCCGCCATTGATTTCTGTTTAAAGGTTTAATTAAACCAAGTTGATACCGAAGGTAATTGATAGTGTAGCAGTAAAGGGTAATTAAACAAGCTAGGGGGTGAAAAAACCATGCCCGGTCAGGTTGACGGCTATAACCTAAAATTAGGTGATAAATCATAGGAAGAAGAGTTAAGGTATAGAAAACAAATTTGATAGTTCCCCATTTATTAGTTTGATCCCAATTAAAGTGGCGTTGACGCCGATAGGTAAAATAATCAACTACTCGGCGGTTTTGTTTGCGGATAAACTTTTTAATTGAATTTTCACAATAAGTATGGATAATACCGGTTTTGACTTTGGCAAAATAAAGGTAATGTCGATGTTTTAATTGAGATGTTAAAAAATCAATGTCGAATAAATAATCCGACCGGAAGTTTTGGAAAAGTTGCCGGCGGAAAATAGTCCCGTTAGCCCCAATAGTTGGCAGGAGTTTATTTTTTTCCAATTTTATTTTCAAATATTTTCTTTTATCGGTTGTCGACAGATTTAGGCCAGTCCATTTTTGGGTAAGGTAACTGAAGCGATCATAGACACCGGTAATTAGGGCATAAGGATCATTAGCACCGATGAGAGCGCTATATCTTTCGATTAAACCAGCGTTTTTACGATAAGTAAATTTTATCGGTTCACTGCCGATGATTTCTTTTTCGGAAAAAGGCTGAAGCATTTGGTTAAGCCAATTGGGACTAGGAAGAATATTATCAGAGTCAATGAAGGCTAAGTATTTTCCCCGGGCGATTTTGACCCCGGCGGCCTTGCCGGCTTCAGCCGTCTTGAGATGATTGGAGATAATTTTAGCTTGGTTTTTTTTGGCTATTTTAAGGGTCTTATCGTCACTGCCGCCATCGATGATAATAATTTCATAATGATATTTTGTTCTTTGTTTTTTAATCGAAGCCAGACATTTTCCCAAAACCCTGCCGGCGTTGAGAGTGGGAATGATAAAGCTAACGGAAATCATTTAGTTTTTGGAAATATTTAATAGTGTAAAAAAGTAAGTGCTGAAAATCAGCCCATGATTTTAAAGAAGTAATTTGGTTAAAGATAAATCGGGGGGTAATAATTCCCTTGAATAAATTTCGGACCGACTGTTTAAGGTAATCGGCAGAGACTTTAGTTTTGATAACCGGCTGACCCATGTCATATTTGTTCCAATTACTGGTGGTTAGCAGATTATTTTTCCGGCAGTAATTAAAGAGCGGTGTCCCGGGATAAGGAACAATAATAGTGGCTTGCATACTGGCGACCAATCCCTGGCGAAAAATGCTACGACAAAAAGCTAGGGTTTTATTCAAATCTTTTTTATTTTCCCAAGGGTAACCAACCATAATAGTGATATGGCTGCTAATTCCGGCTTTTTGAGCCATAGTTAAAGTGGGTATAACATTATCAACTTTAATATTTTTATTGATTTTATTTAGAGTTGTTTGATTGGCCGATTCCAGACCGAAAAGGAGAAAGCGGAATCCAGCCTTTTTCATTAAATTAAATTCAGTCTGACTTAAAGCGCCAAAACGCATATTAGCTCCCAATTGAATTTTTTTGTTTAAGCCGGACTTAATCATTAACCGGCAGAATTGCTCTAACCACTCCCCCACTGGAAAAGTGCCTGAATCATCAAAGACCTCTTTTACTCCAAGGTGTTGAAGTAATTGAATTTCTTCGATTGCCTTTAATGGTGAAACTACTTGGTAATGATTGCCGGGAAAAAGGGCTGCCCAAGAACAAAAGGTGCATCTTCCCCACCAACAATCGCGGCCGAACATCGTGTAAGCCCCCGGTTTGCATTTAAAATTAGTGTTACGATAAGCATAATTTTGCCACTGGCATAATTGCCGGTCAATTAAAGGGAGGGTTTCTAGGTCAGGTTTTATTTTTTGGCCGGTGAGATATTCTAAAGCTAAAAAATCATAATTACCGCCGATAAGAACTTTATCAACCGGGGAGTTTTGGTAAGATTCATTGGGCAGAGCGGTAACATGATCTCCCATTAAAATTACCTTGGTTTTGGGCAGTTTTTTTTTAACATCTTTGATAATTTGCCAATGCTTTTTAATAACCGGTGTTTTGCTTTCCATAAAGACAAAATCGGGTGATCTTTGAATGAGTCTATTCAGCCAAGTTTGATAGGAAATATTTTCACTAATAGCGTCGTCCCAATAGACTTGATAACCTTTTGATTTTAACAAAGTTGCCATCGAAGCCGGAATAACTGGAAAAATAACATCATTGGTTTTGGTCCATTGAAATTGACGGTTTTGGGACAAGAAGGGTTGGCCTTTAGTTGATTCCAGCGGCGGATAAGAAATAGCAACAGCAGTCATTAATTATATTATAATCTAAGGCAAAATAAGATAAGCCAATTAATCAGCCGACTTGATAATTAAGTTTAAATATGTTATAATTATAAAATATATGGCAGAAAGAGAAATAAGGTGGATTCATACTCGTTTGGTTTCTGAAAAGGGGGTGGTAACGAGTCATTTAGTTGAATTAAGTCAACTGGATGAACCGGTAGCAGTTAGGATAGTAATGAACGATCAATCGATGCTTGATTCCTGGCGGCTACAGCCGGTTATTAATCGAGCTGGAGTCAGTTATAGTCGATTGAAGCAGGACGGCCAAAAAATTCTGTTTTTACCCAAAAAGATTATTACCCCATCTTCAGATACTATTGAAGAATTAGTTAAAAAAAGACAAGTGAAAGAAACAGCCGGGAAAATTAAATTATCGGTCGTAGGTAATAAGGCAACTCTGGCTTGTATTTTTGAAAGGTCAAATTGTAAATTTGAACTGGATAAAGAGGGTAATGTTTATCTCGCGGCTGATTTTTTAGGATGTTAAAGTAAGGTTTCTGATATCAACCGCCAAGGTAGCGGCCCGTTGAAGCATCGATTGGATGGGGAATAAAGCCGAGAGTTTTTTGGCAGTAGCCTTTTAGAAAAAAGAAACCATAATTTAGATGAGTAGCAGGGATGGCTATTGTTGCCAGGAGTGAGATTAATCCGTTATTTTCAGTGAGGAAATTTATAAAAGTAAGGCCGAGAAGAAAGAAATAAATATAAAGAGGAAAGAAGACTTTGGTGAGAGGCAAAGTGACAAGATAAATTAGAAAAATACTTGGGGCAAAATAACCAATCCGGGCGCTGGTTTGAGGGTATTTTTTAGCAAAATAACCGCGGTGACAGGCATAACGGCTGATTTGTTGAAGATGTTGTTTAAAAACCGGTCGACGGTGATGAAAAACCCGAATTGATGGGTGATAAAGAATTTTTTTCTTGAGTTTTTTAGTAAGGTTGAGACAGAGGAGAGTGTCTTCGCCGGGCCAATGGGTAAGATCAAAACCACCAATTTGATCAAAATCTTCTTTTTTAACAATTAGATTAACTGAAGGATAGTCGTCAACATAACGACTGGGAGCAATTTGATTGCGGTAAGTACCGGCCCCACCGCTGCCCATAAAACTACTCCAGACAAGACCGGAAGCCTGTTGAAAAGGATTATCGTTAGGAGGGGTTAGACAAGGACCACCAACGGCAGCAATAATCGATTTTTTTTCTAATTGTTTTTTGGCATTTTTTAACCAGAAACGATCAGGATATGAATCATCATCAAGGAAAGCAAGATATTTTCCCTTGGCCATTTTAGCGCCGAGATTTCTTTTGGCGGCTGGATTAGGAGTTTTAGAAACATTGTCGGTAATAACTAAGACTTCAAATTGTTTATAAATTTGTTGTTTTAAATGAGCTAAAGTTTCCTTCAGGTAGCTATTGGGAGCTCGGACTGGAATAATGACCGAAAAATCAATTTTTTTTGTCATAGTAATGAAGGATTTTTAAGCGGTAGAAAACAGCCAAGGAGTCGATTAGGGTTTTGTAAATGGTGTTTAAACTATTAGCGTGGGTTAAACTAGTAAAGCTATAGTTAAGTTTGATTGGAGCTTCATAAATTCGTTTAAAACCAAGACGATTAGCAACTGCTAGAATTTCCAGATCAAAAGCGTATTGTTTTACTAGTAATTTTGGCAAGATTTTTTCCAAAACTCTGCGTTTGAAAATTTTTAAACCAGCCTGAGTGTCGGTAATTTTTAGGCCCAGAAAAAGACGAGCATAAATCTGGGCGCAGAAGCTAATAATTTTCCTATCTAATGGATATTGTATAATTGAAGCGGGATGACGTTTTGAGCCAACAATAATATCGGCGTTATACCATTCCATATGTTCTAAAATCATGGAAATGCCATTAGGATCAATTTCCATGCCGGCATCAATAAAGGCGATATAATCCCCTTTTGCCTTAGCCATCCCCTTGCGGATGGCGTAACCCTTGCCTTGATTGCGTTTAATCGCGATTACCTTAAGTTTAGGGTTTTTTATTTTTTTAAGAATGTAATAAGAAGTGTCGACCAGAATACCGTCAACGACGGCGATTAGTTCGGAGGGATAGCGGATTTGATCGAGAGTTTTAAGTAGTCGTATAATATCTTTTTTTATGGTCTTTTCCTGTTTATAAACCGGGACAATTAAGGATAGAAAATGATTAGGAGTTAATTTTGACATAAACTTCCATAGTCGCCCGGGCTGTTTTTTCCCAAGAAAAATTTTTAGCCTGGTCTAGTCCAAGTTTAATATATTTTTCTCTAATTTTTTTTTCCTGCCAAAATTTTTGAAAACTATCGATAGAAAAAGGCAAAGCAGCCGAACCAACTACTTCGGGTAAACTGGTAGCCATTCGGCAGATTACCGGACAACCACAAGCCATCGCTTGTAGCGGCGGCAAACCAAAGCCCTCAGCATAAGATGGTTGGCAATAAATGGTGGCCAAATTAAATAAAGCTGGTAATTCGGTTTCGGGAACGAAGCCTAATTTAAGAGGGTATTTTTGCTGTTGGAGCCAAAGTAAATCTTTAGTCCAAGGATGAATCGGAACGTTTTTTTGGACGGCAGCTGAACCAGCAATGACCAAAGGATAATTTAAATGTTGACAAATTTTTACTAAACTAGGAATATTTTTATTCCAATTAATATCACCAACAAATAAGACAAATTTATCAGGCAAATGATATTTGGCTTTAATAGCCTGAAGATAAGACTTGTTATTAATCGGTTTAAAAGTAGAATCAGCCGCTAGATAAGTGACGAAGATTTTATTGAGAGGTATGTGAGTGATTTGATGAATAATTTTTTTTGAATATTGAGAAACAGTGATGATGGCCGCTGCTCGACGAAGATGATAAAGTTGAATCAGCCATTTTAAATTGCCCTTAAAACCGGCGGGGAAATGTTTTTTAAATTGAAGAGGAATAAGATCATGAACCGTAACTACAGTTGGCTGTTTAAAAATTTTAAGGGTTAAATTAAAAGGATCAAAAAAAGGATAATGGATAAGGTCATAATTTTCAATTTTTAAATTCCAATTTTTAATTAAATTAACTTCTAAGGTTTTTATTTTGGATAAATTTTCGTAAAGTTTTTTGGTGTAATAGCCGACGCCGCGAACTTTATTTTGATTATTTAAAGGTGAACTAACGAAACCGATTTTTATTTTGGGGATCATTGTTATTCCCACCCTTGGGAAATATTGCGTTTTAATTCGAAGTATTTAGTGTAGGCGATGGGGAAACGGAGAGCGGAAAAAAAGGAAAAAACGAATCCCCTAAAACCGTCGACGTAGCCGCGGTGGCGGAAAAAAGTTTTTAAAAACCATCCTTGGGGCAGAACAAAATAATATTTTACAAAAGAGAGAAAATTGATTGGTACTTTTTGGCCAACTAATTGCTGAGCTAAGAGGGTCGTGTAGCGATTGGCTCGGAGGAGATAGCGAGAAAAAGAAGGGTCGGCATAATGTTCCAAATCATGTTTTAACCAGCCAACTTTGCCGTTAACAACTGCTTGTTCATGAACATCGCGGCAAGGCAGATGTCCCCTACCCCTTTTATAAAATCTAAGGGTTGGATCAGGATATTGACCGCCCTTTTTTAAAAAACTACCGAGGAAATAATTTTTGCGTTTAAGCCAATAGCCGTTGAATTCCACTGTTTGAGGATCCTTCCCTGCTATTTCCAAAATTTCTTTTTTTAATTCGTGAGTTAATCGTTCATCGGCATCTAATTGAAGAATCCAATTGCCCTGACAGGCATCAATACCCATTTGTTTATTAAAATGAAACATGGGTTTATTATCAGTGATAATAATCTTGATTTTAGTTGTTGTTTGTCGCCTGGCGAATTCCCGGGCGATTTTAACTGTTTTGTCGGTTGATTTACCGTCAACAATAATTATTTCATCAGCGATATCACTAACGTTGTTTAAAAAATGACCGATATTGGCCTCCTCATTATAAGTAGCAACAGTGACGGAAAGATTCATGGTAAGAGCATTTTATCAGAAATGACTAAAGAATGGGGCGGAATATCTTTTTCGGGAGGGATATGAAAAGTGATGTTATCGATTTGATCGACAGTGGAAAAGCCATATTGATCAGGCGGAGTTAATTTAATTTGGGGTTGAAGTTGGGCCGGCGGATATTGGCTGAAAAATAAATAGAGAATGTATGGCTGGTCAAATTTATTAGTAAAGAAAATATGATCGTACTGGTTTTTTTGCGATTCAACGTAAGGAACAATTTGAGCAAAGCCATAATTCCAGGCAAAGGGCCAGCGTTTTTGGTAATGGCGGTAGTAGGCGTCAAGGTAATAAGCAAAAGAAAACAAGTAAATGGCAATTAGTAGACAGTAAATGGCCCGCCCGCCTTCCGGCGGATAAACTTTTTGGGTGTTAATTATACCCACGGCAATAAAGTAAGATAATGGAACAACCATGGGAAGGGAACGGAGAGCACTCGGCGCCTGAAAAGTTAAACTGGAAGCAATCGGGGCGATTAAAAGCCAAGAAAACATTAAAAGATTCAATTGGTTTCTTTTTTTAGATTGATAAAAACCGTAAATAAGAAGGGGCAGTTCGATAAGATACAGGAGACCCATTTCCGGTACTTTTGATCGAGGAACTTCATCGCCGTTGATAAATAAAAAATTAGGATTGAAATGAGAAGCGTATTTTTGCCCCCAAGATAAAAGATATAAAACACGTTTATTATGGATAATACGGTTAAAAATTTTAGTGTTGCCATGTTGATTTAATAATTCCTCGGCTCGGTTTAATGGTCCTTTATCGGCGGCTAAACCAACGCCGTTTAGACGGCTGGCTCCGCCTTGATGAAGGAAGGAGAACAGAACCGGCAGACAAATGATAATCCCGAAGACAATAGGTAAAAGCCATTTTTTCCAATTCCTAATTTCTATCTTATAGTTTAATATTATAAGAATGATTGCTAGAAGAGGTGTGATAAGGCGGGCGGAATGATAGGTATAAAGAGATAGAGAGAAGAAAAGAATAAAAAGGTATTTTTGATTTTTGAAAAAGCAATAAGTGCCAATAACCGTAAAAGCCAGGGCAGCTCCAGCTTCCCAAGCTCCTCGAGAAAAATGTAAATACCAAGGAGATATCGTTAGAATCAAAGCCGAAAGGGCGGCTAAATTGTCATTCTTTGATAGTTGATTGATGAGAAGATAAAAATAATAAATGGTTAAAATTGAGAGAATAAGGTTGGGTAAACGAGTAGCCAACGGGGTTAAACCTAGAATTTTAATGAAAGGCAGGGCTAAGTAAACGTAGCCCCCAGGTTTGTAATCGCCGAAAGATTTAAAGTGAATTGGCCAGGATGAACCATGTTCGTCTTTACCAGTTTTTAAGAGAGAGTAAGCATTATAACCAAGAGCGGCTTCATCGGGATTAAGCGCCGGCATAGTGCCGATAAAGAGAAAACGGAGAACGATAGCGAGAATTAAGATAAAAAATATTTTATGGGTTTTCATAGGCGTAGAAGTTGCCAAATCTAGTGAAGTTTTTGAAATCAAGATTTTGTCGGATAATTTCGTCATAAGAAAAAACAGTCAATGAATTATTAACCGGGGGGAAGTTGGCCGGACCGAAGTTAATCTTGTCTATTTTTTTAATTTGGCCGACGTCTGGTGAAGAAGAAATTAATTGGGCTTGTTGTTGATATTTGGCTGGTGGATATTTCGAATAAAAAAGATAGTAAATGTAGGGCTGGCCGTAAAAGTCGGTGAAGGTAACTGTTTGATATTGGTCCTGTTTTTGGATTATATAGACCATGGCTTCTTTGTAGCTAACCAGCCAGTCGGAGGGGTGAGTTTTGGTCATGTGGTTAAAATAGAGATCAGCCCAATAAATAAAAGAAAGTAAGTAAACAGTAATTAGTAAACAATAAACAGTGAAGTAAGGAAATCTTTTTAGGAAAATTAAGATGCCAGCGGCAGTGAAATAAATTAGAGGAATAGAGAAGGACATGGCCCGGGTGGCAGAAACGCTGTCGCGGGTTAGGGCTGAAGCCAAGGGGGCCAAGAGGAGCCAAAGAAGAAAAAATAGGTCTTTTTTCCTGTAATTTAAAAGGCCGATAATAAGAAAAATAATACTAGGCAGAAGTAAAACTCCGGTGTAGGGAGAGCTATGGCGCGGATTCTGCCAATCACCAACAAAAGTAAGAAATTCAGGCGAAAAATGATTAAAGTAACGAAGAAGTGAATTTCTTAAAAAGTAAATAGATTGATTATGAAAAAGATTAAAATCTACTTGCCCGCCTTCGGCGATAATCTGTTGGGCTTCTTGGGCCGATCGGGGATAGGAAAACAGGCTGGCCACCCGAAGACGGTTTGCCTCAGATTTAAAAAGGAGACCAAAGATGACCGGCAAAGCCAAAATAATTAAAGGAAAAATAAAATTGAAAAAATGGCGATAAAGCCATTCTTTTAATTGAGTTAGATTTGAAATTTGGTTGATTAATAGGATGAAAATTAGAATTAAAGCCATTAATTTGCCGCCTTGATAAGTGTAAAGCATGGCGGCAATGGTAATTGATGACCAAAAATATTTATTTTTAAGGAAAAGGTAAGCAGCTAAGATCATTTCGCCGGTGAGAATATTAGTTTCCCAGGCTCCTCGAGAATAGTGAATATTGAAAGGATTTAAAACCACTAAAAGGGCGGCAATGACAGCTAACCGGCGATTTTGGGGATTAATGGCTAAAATTAAAAAATAAAGCCCGATGGGAATTAGAGAGCCGATTAAAATTGACGGTAGACGGACCGCTAGTTCTTTAAGACCAAATAACTTTACAAAAGGGAGGGTTAAATAAACATAAAGCCCTGGTTTGTAGTCGTTGAATGATTTAAAAATTAAAGGGAAAGTTTGGCCATATTCGTCCTTACCTGTTGTCAAAAGTGAATAAGCATTATAGCCAAGCGCAGCCTCATCCCAAAGAAGAGGCGGATATTGATAATTATAAATTCGGATAAACAAAGCCAAACAAAAAACGGCAATAAGAAAAATTTTATTTTTCATAAACAGCTACGATGTCGAAGGCCGGTGTTTTATCTTTTAAATAAATGGTCTTTAATAGTTTAGCATCAGGGTTAAAATTATTAGGGCTGGTAATAATTAAGGTGGGGCGGGATAAATTTTTTGTTTTTTCTTTTATTTCCCAATCATTAATAAAAATGAATTTATCGAAAGCATTTACCCAGTACCATGAAGCGTGGTAGTCAGTTTGGGCCATTTGTTGATATTTAGCCGGATCATAGGGCCAATAAAAAAGAATAAATTCGTGAGGTTCGCCATATTTTTTAGTGAAAATTATTTGTTCATATTGGTTATAATTTTCCTTGATATAAGTTACGGCTTCTTGGTAGCCAGCCTGCCAGCTGGCTGAATAATTTCGGGCATAACTGGTGGTGTAAAGATAAAGATAGTAAATAAGAGAGCAGGAAATCAAAAAGATAAAATAAGGTAATATTTTTTTATTCTTGTTAAGAGCAAGGCTAATAGCAATAAAAGGGAGAGGAATGATTAGAAATAATCTTAGAGTCGGAAAATCTCCGGTGGTAATCATTGCCGGGACCAAGCCGATTAAATACCAAAGAAGGAGGAACAAATATTTTTGGTCTTTATGTTTCAATACCTGCTGAAAAATAATAAATAAGCCGTAATAGAAAAAAGGCAAGCAGATTAAATAGATCAGACCATGATTGGCCACGTTGAATTGGTATTGGCGACTGCCAGTGATGAAAAGAGGAATAGGATTGAAGAAATTAAGGGTATTTTTGATTAAAATAGGGACGGAGTAGGAAACTTTATTATAGATAATCCGAGCTAGAAAAGGAGGACCATTAAAAAGGCGGCGTGATTCATTGATAGTGTTGATGGCGCTTGGATTTAAGATAGAGACCCAGGTCGATCTGGCCCGGGATTCGGGGTTAAAGAAATTAAGGAAAATGGGAAGCATCAGTAGAATGCCGATAATAAAGGCAAAAAAATTTTTTTTAATCGGTTTAAAATAAACAATCAATATTGCTAGTAAGAAAAGCGGAACAAAAATGCGGCTGCTATGATAGCCATACATAGAAAGATTAAAAAAGATAAGAGAAGCAAAGAGGGTTCTTTTTTGGTTGAATAAAAAATTGATTAAAAAATAAATGCCGATGAGGAGAAAGGCCTGAGCCACAGTCGACTGAAAAGCCGCTCGGGAAGTGAATAAAGTCCAGGGGGAAATAGCCGCCAAAAACATGACCGATAAAGAGATCAATTTGTTTTTCAAGAGTGATTCGGTGATAAGATAGGCAAAAATAACGATGACTATGCCGCAGATAGCCGAGGGCAATCTGGTAGACCAGGCATTTAAACCTAGGAATTTGACCCAGGGAATAGTGAGATACATATTTAAAGTAGTTGGGTAATCACCATAAGCTCGGAAGTTAAAAATTGGCATCTTTGTCCCCCATTGATCTTTACCGGTTTTTAAAATGGAATAAGCATTGTAGCTATGACTGATTTCATCCCAATTAAGGCTGACAGGGAATTTATCCAATTGATAAAGCCTTAAAAAAGCGGCTAAAAGTAGAATTAGAATAAAAGCTTGCCTGGCGGCAGGCAGGCTTATTTTTCTTTTAAACGCCATAGGTATGGCAAAAAGAATAATGCTAGCAAACTGATAAAATTGGCGATGGTACGGATGGGGGTGTTGTAAAAGATCAATTTTAGATTATAACTGCCGGGATTAAGAGTAGTTTTTACTTGGCCATAATGAGAATCGATGGTATAGGGATGCTCTTGTTGATTGATAAAAAGTTTCATATTAGGGAAATAAACCACGGGCAGGAGTAGATCGGTTTTTTGAGTAAGATTTAAATCGGTGGTGACTTGGTTGGATTTTTTGGTGTACAAGGGGTTAGCTATATATTCAGTTGGAAAATTTTGGCCGTATTTCGGCCAATAATCTTTTAATCCTTCACCGCTAACCTTAGTAATTGGTAAATTATAATTTTGATACCAAATATCTTCTTTAAAATAATTAAAATTAGTAACAATCGTTAAGATTATAAAAATAATAGCCAGCCATTGACGAAGAGGAAGAAAGGAGCTGGCTAGAGAAAGGCAGAAAACAGCTATTCCTAAGAACCGCCAAGGAAACTGAAAATAGGCCATAAAAGGAAATGTCTGCCAAATAAAAGTCGATTTATTGTGAGTTAGAAAGAGAAAAAATAAAGCAAAAAAAGAAAAGAAAAGAAAAGGTTTGGAATTTTTTTGGGTTAAAATTAAAACAATCAAGGTGATTAAGGGGATAAGCCATTGGAGCCAGCCGACTGAAAAGGCCATATCGTCGTTTGGCCCCCAGAGAGAAGCCCCGTAACCCCAGGATCGGGAGATAAATAATTGATGAAGAGTCGTAAAGTGATTGGTGTAATTAAAATAATCCTGAGTCATAGTTGACATAGTGGTTAAGTTTTTTTCCCAGAAAGCCGGCAAGAGAAAGAAAGCGGCTAAGCCAAAGGCAGTTAAAAAGGTAAATAGCTGATGTTTATAGTCTTTAACAAAAAAGAAAAGATAAGGAATAAGAAGAATTAGAACGGCTAAACTGGTAAGGGAATGGGAGAGAAACAGGAGGGCAAGACTGAAAGCAGCCCAAGGGTAATTTTTATTTTTAAAAAAGTAAAAAACCCAAGGGATAAGATTAAGAGCTAGTAATTCAGGAAAAGCCCCACGGACAAATAAATTAGTAGCTTGATAAGGAGCAAAAGTGAACAAGGCAGTGGCTAGTAAAGATCGAGATAATAAAAATAAACCAACTCCCCCCCCTATTTTAATGAGAATTAAAATTATTTTGACGCTGGTGGTGAAAGAAAATCCGATTAAGTGGAAGATCTCAGCTAAAAAGTAAAAAGCCGGGGCGTAAAAGTTAAAGAGAGGATAACCATAACCGAAGCCGGCATCAGGAACGTAACGGCAGGGAATTTGTAAGTCATGAAAACATTTATCAAATTGCTCTAGTCTAAAAATATGCATTTCGTCTTGGGTTGAATAGAAACCGGGGCGAAAAAGTCTCAGACAGGATAAAAGACCCAAAATAGCTGCTAGAAACACTAGTTTATTTTTCATTCTAATTTTAGTTAGATAGTTATATTTTACTATTAATTTCTGCAGTTTTAATTTTAGCAGTCAGAACTATTGACTGCTAATGAGAGTAAGGGCAATTAATTAAAGAGGTCGGTCAAGATATTTTTGGCAAAATGCCTGTTGGTTAAGTTGATTTAAATTAAAATCGGCTAAACGAAGATTGTGGACGTAGTAATCAAGTTGGTTTCGGTCGCATAAGTTATCATTAATGATAAAAAATAAGTTAGCTGGTTCATTTAATTTATTAATAACGAGAAAATCAATCCCCTTGGGTTGCCAGTTGGTTTGCCTGTCAATAATGTATGTTACGTTTTTATCGAATGTTTGGGGAATTTTGTTAATAAAGGTAATGTTAGCCTCGGTAAAAAGTTCTCTGGAGCTATTTTTTTGGTACTGCTCAGTAATGTTTTTTAAATTATTTCGGTTTAATAAATTACTGTTGAATAAGTAATTGCGATAGAGAGAATCAGGTTCAGGGCTGATAACTACTATCGGATGATCATTGGGAACCAGCTTTAAATATTGAGAAACTAGTCGTCGGCTGAAAAAGAAACCTTCTGATTGATAAACAGGATAACGATAAAAATAGATATAGAGAAAATAAGAGAAAGAGAAACTGTAAACGATTATAAGTAATAATTTCGACAGGGGAATTTTAAGTTTTAAAAATTGGTCGATACCTAAAGCGACTAAAACACAAAGAAAGGGATATTGAAAACAGCTATGAAAAGCGTAGGCTGGAATAGGATCAATTCTAATTGCCTCCGGAATAGGAGAAAGGGCGATTAAGCTAATAATAAAATAAAACAATTGTCTGTTAAAGTTGAAAAGGGCAATAAGACCCAGAATAATGAAAATGGAATCGATTAAGTAAAAATAACCATGCCGCCATAGAGAAATGAAATAAGTGGTATCACCTTTAAGAAATAAGATATTGGGAGAAAAATTACCAAAATATTTTACCAGGAAATTCTCAACAAAAACGGTGTATTTATTGGAAAAAATTATTTTTAAGGGAGTTTTTAATGATTGGTTGCGATCAGTTAATGACTGATTGATAATTGAAGGATGATTGGGGGTGGCCAGTTCATTTAATCTAGATGCGCCATTACCTATTCGACTATAATAGAAAATAACTAGAATAATAGACAGCAGGGCAACGATGAAGTAATATTTTTTATCCTTAGGATTACGGTGAAAGGTAAAAATTAGGTAACAGAACATAATCGGTAGAAAGATTACTTTAGTACCAATATAGCAATAGAAAGCGATTAGGGCTGGGATGAATGACCAAAGAATTTTCTTGCCCCGGTAGATTAAAAGACAATAGAGGGTTAAGAGGTAGAAGAAGATGGCTAATGGGGCATCAAAAGCGGTTCGGTTAACTAAAATAGACCAAGGATTAAGAGAAAAAATCAAAGCCGCTAAGAGAGCTATTTTTTCATTAAATAATTTTTGGCTGAGACAATAAATCAAATAAACCGTTCCAACGCCGAATAAAACATAGATTAATTTAGAGAAGAACAAATCTAGAGGTAGAGGCCCAATAAGCCAAGAAGTCAAGACAAACGGCAGTTCAGAACTACTTTCTTGGGGAATTGTTGTGAGACTAAAGGGATTCCAGTTATGAGCTAGATTGGAAAATTGGAGAAAGACACTTTTGGCATTCAAGACAAAATGAAGTTCATCATTGGTTAAATTATTTGGGTAAATGCCAAGGTAAATAGTTCTGAGGAAAAAAGCGATTAATAGAATGAGGATGATTTTATTTCTTTTTAACATAAAAACAATCCAGGATGAGAATAATTAAGCCATAAATAATAATCGGAGTAAAATTGTTTTTCAGGCGATTAATTTGAAAAGTAGAATTAGCGATAAAACGGTTTTTGAAACCGATAATCCGATAGACACTTTTGGTAGCAATACTTTTATCTTTTTGATTAATGCCTAAGTAGATTAAATCCTTCGGTGTTGTCGGAGAATAAATTTTGAGATTAATTTGGCCGTTGGTAGGCGGGAATTTAAATGGTACCCAGCTGGGATCACCGACCGAATGACCGGTTAAAGCTAAACTGTTCTGGTTGATTTCAATAAAAATTGACTGATCGCTTTTAAAATTTGGATTTTTAAACAAGAGGGAAATTTGTTCAAGGTTAAAATGAGTTGTTTTTAAGTTTTCTTCGATGATTTTACCGTTGGCCAAAGGAATAAATTCATAATCACCACTCTCGTTGCTTTCATAAAAACGGTTAAGAAAAATAGCTGGGATAATAAAAAGCAGAATAAATAAAATTAGAATTTCACTTAAAAATAAAAAGAAAAAATTATTCTTTTTTTTCATAAAAAGCGAGGTGGAAAAAAGCTAGAATAAAGAGAATGTTTTTAATAATGTTTTGAATTATTGCCGGATTGACCATAAATCTGTTTTTGATGAAATTATAAGGAGTAGTCAAATTAACTATTGCCGGGTTGATGGGGATTAAATGGCCCCATGTTAAATAACTATCATTTATTAGGCTAATATAAACAAAGACAAAGATAAGGTAGACGATAAATAAAAAGAGCTTTTTTTGATTAGCTATAATAGAGGGAATAAGAAAGGGAAAGAACCAAATTAACCATTGAGGATGAAATTTAACTAGAGCAAAAAAGAAAAGAAAAGTATAAAGAATGCTTTTAAGAAAAGCTTTTGGTTTATTTTTGGCACAAAAATATTGAATAAAAATAAAAAAATAAATTAAGGGAAAAACTGGAAGATTAAAGATTTTATTTTCCAGAATTTTTTGGGTTAAACCGGAGCCCATAAATGAATTTAAAAAAACAGGTTGAAAAATAAATGGCAGGATGGTTACTAGGATGGGAATTGAAAGATAAAATATATTTTTAACGGAAAATCGTCGGTAAAAGAGAAAAAAAGGAACAAATATGAAAGCATAGGCTTTAAGGGCGATACTTAGACCGAGGGTGAAAAAAGCCCAAAAATCACGTTCTTGGCTTAAGAAAAGGAAAGCCAGGAGGGATAAGAAAGTAGGAAGAATATCGAAATTACCGAGAATATAGATTAAATAAATACTAATCGGGTTAAAGAGCCAAAATTTAAAAACCCTTTCATCTTTGAAAATTTTAAGAAGGACAACAGCCATAAGAACATCCAAAACAAGATAGGGCAGTTTTAAAACAAACATAAATATTGGTAGATGGGAATAATTATTTTGATTCATTCCCCAATCATTAATCCATTGAGAAAAATCAGCCGGTAAAAATGGTTTTAGGGTGATGTTAATTAGGCCAAAAGTATAATAAGCCAAAGGGGGGTAATTGAAGGTATCGTGATATGGGAGTTGGTTTTTATTATTATCAATATGATCGTAGATGTTAATTACTCCCTGAGATAAAAATTGGAAATGAAAATACTGGCTTTTAATATCAGGATGGAAAAACCATGGCATAACCAAAACCCTGATAATGACAGCTAAAACCAGTAATTTGATTGATTTAGTGATAATTAATTATAATTGATAGTAGGAAAGAAAAGATAAATGGTGAATTTTTTGACCTAACCAGATAATAATATTGATTAAGTAGTGGTTGATTTTTCCATGAAATTTAATACTACTCGGAATAAGGCGGCGCCATTGGTCTTTGGCTGGGGTTAGGTTTTTGCCGCTTTGACCATGAGCATGAATTAAAGAACATCGGGGGTAAAAAATGACCAGATAGCCTAATTGTCTAATAGTTTGGCAAAGATCCAAATCTTCAAAATACATAAAATATTTTTCATTCCATCCTTTGGCTTGAAAAAATAATTCTTTTTTTATAATTAACGCTCCACCAGAAATTGACCATACTGGAATTGGTTGGTTTGTAGTCGGAACATATTTTGAATAAGCATTTTTAATACCTAAAATATATTCCTTAAAGGCGTTTATGGCGGTTTGGGGAGGAAAAACAGAACCTTGAGGGGTTAAATCGGGATTGAGGAATTTTGGCCCGATAATACCAATTCGGGAATGGTTCTTGATATATTCAACCATTTTAACCAGACTGCTATCGATTAATTTCATATCAGAGTTTAAGAAGAGAAGATAAATACCTTTGGCTTTTCGGGCGCCGATGTTGCAAGCTCGGGCAAAACCATAATTTTGAGGATTATTAATAATTTTTATCCGCCGGCTAGCAGACCAATTTTTAATTTCTAAAATGGTATTGTCGGTGGAGGCGTTGTCGACGACGATAACTTCGAAAGATAACTTATCGGAGAGATATTGATGGATTGTTTTTAAACATTCGAGGGTAATCGGAGCAGTGTTCCAAGTGACAATGATGATAGAAAGCTCGATTTGGCTCACTAACCCTATTATAGCCCTTGTGGTATCATTGCTTAAATGAAGAAATTCGACATTATTACTTTCGGATCAGGCACCAAAGACTTTTATTTTATCTTTGACCATTTATCTTCAGAGACAATTGCTGATGGTATTAAACTAAGTTTGGGAGCAAAAATTGAAGTAGATCGAGTTTTGGCTTTAACTGGCGGCGGCGGCACTAATGTAGCCGTTGGCTTAAGGAAGCTGGGTTTCACCACAGCATGGTGTGGTATGGTTGGTAATGATTTAAGCGGCCAGGAGGTTATTCACGATTTAGAGAATTTTAAGGTTGATACTTCTCTTGTTTTAAAGAATAATCAAAAACCGACTAATCAATCGGTTATTTTAATGGCTCCGGGAACAGAAAGAACAATTTTAGTTTATCGAGGAGCCTCAAATGAATTGGATCAAAATAGTCTTCCTTGGTCTAAATTTCAGACTGATTGGTTTTATCTTGCTCCTCTAGGGGGCAAAAACCTTGAATTTTTCAATCCCCTTTTAGATTTTTCCTGCGAGCAAAAAATTCGAGTTGCTATTAATCCCGGAACAAGGCAGATAACTTTTATGAAGACAAAATTAAGGGAAATTCTTGGTAAAATTGATATTTTATTCGTTAATGAGGAAGAAGCTTCACTTATAACTGGGATTTCTTCTCAGAACTTAGTTGAAATAGCTCATGAGTTGGATAATTTAACAAAAGGAATTTGGGTAATTACCCGAGGATCTAAAGGAGCGATTGCCTCCGATAAAAAATTTTATTATCGGAGTGGAATTTTACCAACAGAAGTGATTGATAAAACCGGTGCCGGTGATTCTTTTAACAGCGGTTTTTTGGGCAGCTATTTGAGAAGTAGCGATATGGTTTTAGCTCTTCAATTGGGGACAGCCAATGCGGCTAAAAATTTGGAGCAATGGGGAGCTAAAATGGACCTTTTGAGTTTGGGAGATGAGTGGAATCAGGTGGAAGTGGAACGGCGACCTATTTAAAAAGGTCAAGTAATTGTTGACTGGAAATTATCGGGAAAACAATTGGGGGCGGATTTGTGGCGATTTGTTTTTTGGCTGCTCGGATAATTTTAATATAATTAGGACCAGACAGAATTCGGCCTAATTGTCCCAATCGATTTAAATAAACAAATTTAGGTTCAGTAAAGTTTCTGATAGTACTTAAAAGCCGATTTCTCTCTTGGACGTAATTAAGAAACCTTTTGGGAAATTTAGACATAGTTGATTCATGTTTATGTTCAACAATGGCCTTAGGTTCCCAAAGAAGCTGGTAGCCTGACTTCCAAGCCCGAAGGCCTAAATCCAAATCTTCCGAATAAAAAGGGCTATAAATAGGATCGAAACCACCTAATTTTTCAAAGTATTCTTTTCTAATGATCGCACTGCCGCCGGAAACCCAAGCAGAGATATGAGTTTTGCCAGTATTTTTACCGGGTTCATGTTGAAGATAGCCATTACTCCAATAAATTCTAGCCCAGCACTCATGACCTAATTCGGCAAAACCAACTCCAAAAACTTTCGGATTTTGAAAGTGCTTGAGACAATTGGTAATATAATTTGGCTGGGGTTTAATATCGTTATTTAATAAAACTATTAATTTACCGGTTGCCCTTTTGACCGCCTGATTAGTGTTAATTCCAAAGCCGTTATTCTTTTTAGAAGCTATAATTTTTATTTTTGGGTATTTAGTTTGAAGAGATTTGATATAAGCGACAGAATTGTCTTCTGAAGCATCATCAGCAAAAATTATTTCTTCAGCTTCGGGACTGGTTTTAACAATTTCTTCGAAATACTTTTTCAACAGCGGTAAACCGTTCCAATTAGTGACAACAACTGATATTTTCATTTAATTTTAACTAGTCTGATAAATGTTTCTTCGAAATTTTCTTTAGAAAATTGTTTGGCTTTTAATAAAGCCTTAGCTTGCATTTGATTAAAGAGTTTAGGGTCCTTAATTAAACGAAGAGTTTTACTGGTAAGTCCCTTTAAACTTTTCCATAAGAAGCCATTAATTGAATCGTCGATTATTTCAGGAATACCCCCTTTGGCAACCGCTACCGGCACAAGACCGGAGGCCATGGCTTCGACAATAGTCATTCCAAAGTGCTCCGTTTCTTCTGGATGAGAATTTTCATCGACACCAAAGCCGGCAGCATGCCAATAAATTTTTCCTTTAGAATAAAGCTCTTTTAATTGACTAAAAGAGGGATTAACAATGAATTCGATAGGAAGATTTTCTGACTTTTTGATAAGATATTGAAGGAAATAATTAGAGGTTGGTTGTTGTAAACTACCGCCAGCAAAAATTAAATTCCAATTCGCCAATCGATGAATCTTAACTAAATGTCGAAAGGCATCAATTAATTCGTCCTGTTTTTTGGCATTAAGAATATTGTCAAAACGACCTACAGAAAGAATCAGATTTTTTTTATTATCAGCCGGGGAAAATTTGGTAATATCGACCGGAGGATAAACAACATCAATTTTTTTAGAAAAATAAGGTTGGATAAATTTAGCGGTGAATTGGGAATTACAGATAATTTTCGCTAAAAAAAGGGTTTTAATTGGCTTGATTAAAGGCCAAGTCGTTAAAGTTTCCTGACTGAAAGGAACCTGAAAATGAAGAATATTTTTCTTACCAAAAAGGAAGGGACTACTGCCATCAGATAAAAAAAAGAAAACATCATATTGCCGGGTAATCCGGAATTTTTGAATCATTTTCTTAATTTTTTCGTCAAATTTAGAGTAGGAATGAGAATATTTAATTAAGCGATGAAGAAAATGACGATTGTGGATAGGACTGATTGTCTGGGGGGGAATATCAAAAATATCTGGAACCAAATTGATGTTTTTAAGATTCAATGAAAAACGATCTTGAGCCTTATTAAGGATTTGGCTGTCGCCCGACCAGAAAACATCAACATGATAGCCATGTTTAGCTAGTATTTCAGCTACAGTCAGGCAATATCGTTCTCCCCCTCCCAGAGTGTCAAGATAAGGATCATAGATACCCGCCAACATATTTAATTTAATTTAATTTAATTAAAAATTACGAATTACGAATTAAAAAATACATCCTCGAATTTTTCAGTTTTTCATTCGTAATTTTTAATTTTTAATTGTTGTTGTTTCTCCCACAGTCTAGCATAAATTAGAAAAGTATCAAAAGCTTCAAAAAAACTGCTAATCCAACCGACTGTCCCGTCCCGAAACATCTGTTGGGTGATTAAACGACTATGTAATTTAGTAAAAAACATTCTTAAGATTCGCCACCAGGTTACCGGTGGATGTTTAGCTCGATAAAGGGCTTGAGCTTCCATATCGGTCCAGGCAATTGACTTTTGGAGCATAGAAGATAAAGATCGATGAGTATAATGAAGAAGGTCATTTTTTAAATAGCCAATTTGGCCGGTTACTATTGGTTCTTCGTGTAAAATACCTTGATATCCCTTGAATTTTTCTCTTTTAAAAAGACGCTTGACATAGTCAGGATAGGTACCGCCATATTTTACCCGTTGGCCGAGAAAAAAATTAGCTCGAGGAACAGCATAATGAGTATAACGGCCGGTAGAAGTTACTTTTAGAATTTCGTCCCTTAAAAATGGAGAAATTCTTTCATCAGCATCGAGATAAAAAAGCCATTTTTTAGTGGCCGCCTGATAACCCAGATTGCGCCATTTGGCAAAATGTTTATTATATTCATCATTAACTTTAATAATTTTAATTTTAGTAATGATCTTTTTCGCGATAGTTAAAGTTTGATCGTTGGAATTGGCGGCAACTAAAATAATTTCTTCGGCAAAATTGGCACTCTTAAGACAATCGGCAATCATTTCTTCCTCATTGCCGGCTATGACTATTAAAGAGAGATTTCTCGCCATGAACCTTTCCCAAGATGTTTTAAATAATAATCTATAACAGCCCTTTTCTGCCATTTTCGACCAGTAAAAAGAAGTCTAACTGCTTGACGGGTTAAAGCTAGTTTAGAACGGGGTCGAGCATATTTCAGACCAAAAAGAAGGCGGTTTCTGGTTATAAAATAATCATGTAAGGAACTACCGCTGGAGGATGAGCCGGCGTTGATATGCCAGATGGATGATTTAGGCTGATAAATAATTTTGAACCCTTGTAATTTGGCCCGATAGCAGAAGTCAACATCCTCCAAATACATAAAATATCTTTCGTCAAAAAACCCGATTTTATGGAAAATTTCCTTAGGGATAAGGAGACAGCAGCCAGTAATGAAATCTAAATTAGAATTGATTTGATCAAATTGGCCTCGGTCAACCTGATCTACTCCTAGATTGGAAGCATAAATATTTTTCCAATCGATTAGGCCGCCAGCTGACCAAATAACACGACCTAATTCTTTATTTTGATACCGATCATGGTGAAATTCATAGCCTTTAGCAAAATAAATTTTTGGTCCAATAATGGCTGGAGTAACAGTGTTTTTGGCCGTTTCGTAAAGATATTGAAGGAATTTGGGATCAACCAGAACGTCATTATTAATTATCAGGCAGTAATCGTAACCTTCTTTTAAAGCCAGTTTAATCCCAAAGTTATTACCACCGGCATAACCTAAATTACTGCCGGTAGAAACTAAGGTAATTTTGGGATTATCGGCTAATTTTTCTTCAAAAATATTAAGAGAATCATCGAGACAATTATTATTAACTAAAAAAAGGTGATAAGAAGCTTCTTCCAAACTTATTTTTAGAAGAGAACGGACAGTCGCTAACGTTAAAGTTGGTTGTCGGTAATTAAGGACAATAACGGCAATTTTGGCCATTAAAAATTTTTACTTAATCTATCAAATAAAAGACGAATTTTAATAATCAAATTTTTAAAAATATTCCGAGAATATTCCTTCTGAAAATAACGAGTAAACCAATAATCATATTCAAATAAGCTTTCTTGACTGCTGGATACGAAAGAACTCTTGGGCAAAGGTTTATCTTGAGCACCTTCCTTCTCCCACAGGCGGATATAAACCAAAGCTACTGCTATAGCTTGAAGGAGACAGAAAATTAAGCCATGAAAACCGTCTTTGTAACCTTCAGCCATAAAAAAACGACTGTTAAATTCCTGAATTGGTTTGAGGATAAAATCACTAACTTTAATTTTATATTCTGCCATCCGAAGTTCATCAGATTGAATTCCCGCATAACGAAGGGCCCTAGTTATAAAAATAGTGACAGTGGGATAATTATTATGGCGGATGGCCAATTTTTCACTATCAAGAAGAGTAAGACAGTTGCCTCGAGCGGTGGGTTGACTGTGGATTAATTTACTCCAAGTGACGTGACCTTTTTTGAAGAAACGGATTAAATAATCTGGCCAGCAGCGACCATGACGAAGCCATTTACCTAAAATAATATTTTTTCGAGGAATTTTGACATAATCGATATCATTTCGTTTCGTAATGGCTAAAAGTTCTTTCTTAAGCGATTTACCAAGATATTCATCAGGATCAAGAAGCAGGATCCACTTTCCAGTGGCCTTAGCTAGAGCAAAATTGCGGGCTGGTTCAACTACCCTAAGAAAACGGTGAGAGTATATTTTAGCCCCGTATTTCTGAGCTATGGCAACACTATTATCAGTTGAGTGCATATCCACCACCACAATTTCATCAACCAAGTTTTTAATAGATTTTAGACATTTATCTAGATTATCCGCTTCGTTTCTGACGTTAATTACTGCCGAAATTAAGGGTTTATTTGCCATGATATTTTTATTTTATCACCTTTCGACCGAAAAGAGTAAAACAGAATTATTTTCAAAGATTTTTTTAATACCCAATGCTAGATAGTTTTGGCTTATTCTATCGGGAAAATCTTTGGGAAGGTAAATATAATCAATTTGATTATTAACCAAAAAGCCACGGTTTTGAAATTCATTTTTTTGATCGAAAAAAGTCAGGGATTCTTGGCGGCGCTGGAGATAGTTTTTATCTAAAATTTGGAGGTTCATTTCATCTTCTAAGAAAACTAATTGTTGTGAAAATGCTGATACATAGGCAGTTGTTTCATAAGCATAAATGGGCAGGGGGGTAGAAGAAAATTTGTTTTTAAGGTAAGGATCGTAAGGATGAGTTAATACTATTCCTGGAGTTTGAGAATGAAGAAAATTCAGAGCCTTAATTTCATCTGGAAAAATGGCTGTTGGAGCCGGATTACTCAAATAGTTTTTATAGATAGGGAAATTAGCAATGAAGGAAATTATGATAATTACGGCCAAAAAAGTTTTTTTGTTCCTAAGATAGCTGGCTAAAGCAATATTACCTATAAATAAGCCATAATATAGGAACTGAATAGTATTCCAAGCCGTTCCTTTCTGAATAAATAAAAGAGGAACTAGGGTATTAAATAAGATCAAAAAGAGAAATTCTTTATTAGTTTTTAAAAACCCCAAAATTCTAAAGGCATAATTGCCGATAATAAAGAGACAAACACCAAAAATTTCGACTATTAGCAGCCGCAGGCTAAAATAAGGCGAGGCCTTTAGGGTGTAAATTATATTGGTAATTTGGGGAAGAAAAAATCGGTCTTGGGATTCAAACATAGTGTTGACGAACCAAAGGGGCTTATAGATAAGAGTAGCGGAAAGATTGGGATTATAAATAAAGAATAAAACGACGCTGGTAATCAAAGAGGAAAGTAAGATCCATAATGGCCGCCGGTCGGATTTAATTTTTTTAAGGCTGAAGATAAGAAATAGAAAAAATCCGGTTGGAGCGGCATAAATTTTAGTAATTGGCAAAAAGGTTAAAATAAGAAAGATTAAGGCCAAATGGAAACCATTTAGTTTATTTTTACGGTAAATAAGGTAGATTAGAAGGGAAAGACCGACCAGAGAGAGCATAAACGGAGGGTTTAACTGATTAGAGGGTGATTGCATGGCCCAGAAGGCAGTTTCACCTTTACCAAAAAGCCAGCCCAAAGAAGTAGCGAAAGTATTCAAAAGCATTAAAGGGTAACCGCCGATTAAAAAACTGAGGTACAGAAAGGAGACAGCCATAAGAATAGGAAGTATTTGGAAGAGAATTAAAGTCGAAGGTAAATGAGTTAACGAGGCTAGGAATTTAGCTAAAATATCAAAAAAAGGATGGTAGTTGGTCAGACTCTCCCCTGCCATAGTGGGTAAGTCAATTTTAAAAGGATTATGAAGATGATTAATTAAACTGAGGTGCCAGATGCCATCATGGCCGGTTGGCCCCCAAAAACTCAGACCAGCAGTTGATGGCCAACCGCTGCGAATTACAGGCAAAACCTGAAAAAAAGTACATATTAACAAACAAGACCAGAAAGTTATTTTTTGACGAGATAGCATTTGAGTTGTTTAATAAACCAGTTAATTTCTTGACGGCAGAAAAACCATTGATAAAGGCAATAACTACCACCGCTTATCAAAATTTTGGCTATAAAGTTAGGAAGATACTGAGGAATTAACCGATTAATTGGGAAAGCGACGATAATCATAATTAGGCAAGCGAAAAGGGGATGAAAAATGGTTTTAAGGGGACTGAAATGAAATAAACGACGGGCAATATACCAAACAATGAAAGAACTAGCCCCAACAATCAAGGCCGCTGAAGCGGTTCCCATATAATTAAAACGGAGAGAAAGAAAAGGGTAAAAAATCCAGGTCAAAACAGTCCACATGATCATTAAGGCGGTAGTGATGGTTATTTTACCAACAGCATTGAAAGCATTAGTCAAAGGAGTCGTTACGGCGGCAATAGCAAAACTTATGGAGTAGAAATAGAGCGGTAAAATAGCTGGTTCCCACTTGGTGTATTTGGGAATGAGATGAACTACGTTGGGAGCAATAAGGGCAATACCGGCTAAGGCAGGAAAGATAAACAAGGCAATAAAAAAAAGGCTTTTCTTAATAGAAGCGGCGAGTAAATCCCTATTATCTTGAAGGCGGGCAAAGGTTGGAAAAGTAACTCGCTGAATAGCATCCATAAAACTGAGAGGAGCCCGGGGTCCCTTTTGAGCCCAAGAAAGAAGACCAAAAGAGCTCAGACCAATATATTTGGCGACAAGAACATTTGGAATTCGGTCCTTAACCACGGCAATAAAGGAATTAAGTTGAAAAGGAATACCAAAACGAAAAAGTTTTTTAATAGCTTTGACAGAAAAAGCAAAACCAATTGGCCAAGGTGAGGCATGGTAAAGCCAGACTAGTCCTAGAAGAGAACGAAAAATGACGGCCCAGGCGTATGATTGAATCCCCAAACCTGAAAAGGCAAGAATGACGGCAATTAGATAAAAGCTCGTATTTTCAGCAATATCTACCATTGATAAAATTTTAAAATTAAGTTTTCTCTCCAAAAGAACAGAAGGAATTGTTTTCAAGGAAGCACAAACGTAGGAGAAACATAAAGCTATAGCCAAAAATAAACTGGAAGCAACCGATTTATAAAAAAAAGACCAGAAAACAATTAAACTCAGGGCTACTAAGGTTTGTTGGATAAAAAAAGTTGTTCGTAATTCTTCTTTGGTAACAGTCTCTTTTTGTTGGATTAAAGCCGCTGCCAAGCCAATATCAGAAAAATAACCTAAGATACCGATGATTTCTACAATAAGGGAAAAAAGACCAATCTCTTCTTTTTTAAGGAGAATAGTCAAAAGAAAAAATCCCAAAAAGGAAATAGCCTGAATAGCGATATTTCTTAATGATAAGAAAAGAATATTGGTGGTTGTTTTGGCCTTAATTTCGTCTAAGTTGATTTCTTCCATAAGTTTTGAGAAAAGTAAGCAAGTAATCCGATCCAACTTAAAAGAGAAATAAAATTGGCTAGATGGCGAATGGGAGTATTCCTTAACTTGACATAAATTTGGTGCTCACCTCGAGGAAGAGAAATAACCATTCGCCCTAAATCTTTTTCAATCAAGTAATTGATTGGTCGACCGTTGTCTTTTATTTCAAAATTAGGAAAGGCTAACTGAGCTAAGGTTAATTCGGTTTGATAATTGAGTTTGATATTAAAGAGGAACCAATCGGTGCCATGTTTAACTCCATTAAGCTCATATTGACTCTGAGGAGGATTAACCATGTCAATGGGGAAGTTGGCTGGGGCCGTGGCCGCTCGCCCAGCAGTTTTGGGTAAATAATCGTAAATACCAGAGGTTATCTGATTAGTCCAGGCTTGACCAGAAAACTTTTGCTCATCGGTAATCGGTCCGGCCGTAACAAAACGAAAATGATGAGCATTAATTAAAATAATTAAAACTAAAAGAGTAAAAAAAGAAACCAATTCCCTTTTCTTATTTTTAAATAGGAGAAGGAAAAAACCTGAAGACAGAGAAAAGAAAAAAGCGGCTTGATTGAGAAAACGCCATGGGAACTGCATTTTTTGAATTACATGAATTGATTGCCAAATAAACGTCGATCGACCATGAGTCATGAAAGTGGCTCCAAGGGCAAGGAGGAGAAGAAGAAAGAATAACCGATATTTTTTCCATTCCAATTTTTTTGTAAAAGCCAGGAAGATGATTATTACTAAAGTAAGAAGAGGAATCAACCAGTGAAGAAGACCAATCATAAAGGACATTTGGTCACCTGTTCCCCAGACAGACGGGCCATCGCCCCAAAAATTACTAATAAATAGTTGAAAAAGAGAAACGAAATGAACCGAGTAGTGAAAATAATCTCGAAACATAGTTTCGACTTGAACTAGTCGACTTTCAAAAATAACCGGCAGGGTAAAAAAGGCCGTTAAACCAAGAGACAAAAGACCAGCATAAACAAAATTGAGATATATTTTAATCTTTTGATATTTTTTAAAAATAATCAGCCAGAAAATAATCCAAGCCAGGAGAAAGGGAAAAAAAGTTAAGGCCATTGGATTGTGACTTAAAAGCAAACCGGCGTAAGCTAGGGCTAAAAATATAAGATTATTAGTTTTAGGGGTTTTGATAAGACGGTAGGAGAAGAGAAAACAAAGGGGGAAAAAAACACTGGCCCAAGCTTCATTCATGGCGCCGCGGATGTAAATATTGACGGCATGGTAAGGAGCATACGTGTATAACAAAGTTACTAGGATAGTACTCAATGGTGGAAAGAAAACTTTAGCCAGGTAATACATGGCTAAAGTGGCTAAAATAATTTGGGTAATAGCAGTTAATTTGACAGTATTGATGAAGCTAAAGCCGAGAAAACGGTAAAATTGACCGACAAGATAGGGTAAAGGGGGGTAAAAATTAAAAAGAGGGTAACCATAGCCGTAGCCAAGATCTGGAGTCCATCTACAAGGAATTTGTCCGTCATTTAGGCATTTTTCAAATTCAAGCTGGCGGATTAATTGCATATCATCATGCATATTCCAATACACCGGCCGCAGGAGGTTAACCCAAGCCGGTAAAGAAAATAGAAGAATAATTAAGAGACAATGTTTTTGAATCAATTTTTTCATTTGATTATTTGGTAAAGTTCTAGATTATCGTTATCTGGCTTAGGGTATGATTTTACCAGATTAACTTTTTCTTTTTCCTGGGGACTTAATTTTAATCGGCTTTGGTTGAATAAAAGATAAACCTCGTCGCCATGCTGAAAAGCGTCAGTTAAAGATGGCGGAATTTGACTGATATCTAAGCCAACTCCTAGAATAGTTAACTGCTCAACATCATTAGTATAAATTTGAAGACCGTCAGGCAGAGTGCCGAAATAACCTTCAGTACCGACAATAACATTGGTCTGTTTAGCCCGCTCCTTTAAATAATCAGCCGCTTCTTTAATACCCCAACCAGCTGTCCAACCGCTCAAATAACCGGTTTCGGTCGGGGGTAATTTTTGATGGAAGGGGTCAATTGTTAACCGATGGATAAAGAGAATCCCGGGAATAAAAGTTAGGATTAAGCCGCCTAAAATGAGCTTATTTTTAATTTTACCTAAAGCTAAGGCTAATAAAATAATAAGCGGCGGCAGAGAAAAAAGAATATAACGAGCGGTAAAAACCTTAGCGATAATACTGGTTGCCAGAAGGGGTAGAATGAACCAAGCCCATAAAATCGGGTTAAATTGAGTAAAGAAAAGAAAGAAAAACGGCAGACCGAGATATTGTTTGTAAATATTAAAAATATCAACCAGATGAGGTTTAAACGGGTCGAAAGGATGCTTGAGAATTTCCATAACTGGCCAAACGTAATCGCGATTACGCAGGGCGATGAGATGAAATTGCGGTCCCAGGCGAAGAATATTATAAATGATCAGGGCAAAAATTACCGAAATAATCGGCAAGTAAAATTTTTTAGCCTGCTTCTGAATGATGGTAAAAAAAGCCAAAACAATGAAATAAATAGCCGGCGATTTGGTCAACCAGGCCAGACCGAGGGTAATTCCCAAAATCATGGCTAAATCTAGTCGAGGATACTTAGTGATAAGAAGAGAAAAATAAAGCGACCAAACCCCAAACATGGACAGGAGATTATCGGCTAAAGCCAATCGGTCAAAAAAGAAGGTAAAGGGAAGAACTAAATAAATAAGGGTGGCTATTAGAGCTGTTTTTTGGTTGGCAATCAGGCAGGTAATGAGATAAATGCCAACCAAAGTGCCAAAACCAGCCAAAACAGAGACAAAACGGCCAGCCATTAATGGATCATTAAACAGTTTTAAAAAAGGAACTGTTAACCACATAAATAGGGGTTGTTTACCATCACTTAAAGGGATAAATCGGAGGGTTTCAACGGCTTTGATAATCTGTGACCAACGGAGATAAATAGCCTCATCGCAAAAAATCGGTAATTTAGTAAGATTAATCAGTCGGGAAAGAAAATAGAGGCCGCTGATAATGCCTAAACTAAGCCAATTATTTTTTTTCATATTTACCATGATAGTCGTTTTTTCTGACCTGCCAAATTTCTTTGACCATTTGGATTGATTCTTTGAAATAATTATTGGTTCGATTGCCCTTAGTTTGAGAAATATCTTGATTTTGCCATAATACCGGCACTTCTTTTATTTTATAACCCCATTTTTGAGCCATAAAAAGCATTTCCACATCAAAAGCCGAAACCCGCCAACCACCTTTAATATTTTCCTGAAAGAAAGACAATCGTGGAAATATTTTCTTAGCCAAATCAGTTCTGATAATTTTAAAGCCGCATTGGGTATCATTGATCTCGGGCAAAATAATCCACCGACGGAGAGTTAAAAAAATTCGGGCCCCTAATCGGCGAAGCAGATTATTACCGCTTCGGGTTGTTCCGCGTGAACCAATAATGAGATCAAAATCCCTTAAGTACGGCATTAATTTTATTAATTCACTAATAGGTGTTGATTGGTCCATGTCGGTGAAAAGGGCAAAATTATATTTGGCGGCTTTAATGCCGGCATAAACAGCGCTGGGTTTGCCGCCGTGGGGTAAATCTAAGACTCTAAATTTATCATGGTTTTTAATAAAATTTTGAATCAGCTTTAAACTTTGGTCGGATGAATGGTCATTAGCAATAATAACTTCCCATTGAAATGTTTGTTTTTTTAAAAAATTATCAACTTGGTCCAAAACCCCTCTTTTTAAGTTTTCTTCCTCGTTATAACAAGGAATTACCACACTGACAGCGTTATAATCCATATATGAATGATAGGAGAAAACTGCTGGGAATTCTAGTCCTTGGGTTATTTTTTCTAGTTTATAACTTTAAATTAAGTTTAATTTGGAATCATGATCAAGATCTTTATTCCTGGATTGCCAGAGATATTATTGTCAATCGCCATTTAAGGTTAGTCGGCCAAGTTACCAGTATTCCGGGTGTTTTTATCGGGCCATTTTACTATTATTTAATTGCCTTATTTTATTGGATTTTTAGGATGAATCCCATGAGTGCTATTATTCCAGTTACGGCTATTGGTTTATTTTCCATTTGGAGTCTTTATTTTGTTGTTAAAGAGTTTTGGGGTAAAAGAGCTGGTTTAATTAGTGCCTTTTTAATGGCCGTTTCTACGGGAATAGCTCTTTTTCAACGTTGGTCGGTGCCAACTCAGCCGACGATTCTTTGGTCGATTTGGTTTTTATATGTTATCTTTAAAGCCCTCGAGGGTGATAAAAAAATTATCTATTTATACGGCTTTTTATTAGGAATGGTTTATCACATTCACATTGCCCTGCTGCCTATTTTACCTTTGCCGATCTTAGCCTATGCGGTTTCCAGGGGCAGTTTAAAAGAAAAATTTAGTCGGATAAAATTAAAGGAATATTTGGGTTGTATTGCGATTTTTTTGATTTTCAGCAGTCCATTTTGGTTATTTGAATTAAAACATAATTGGTCAGAGGTTAAGGGAATGATGGCGGCTACTCAAGTAGATATTGGAGCTCCAACCGGCAAGGCAAAATTTCTTAAAGTCCTTAATGCGGCCAGTCAGGAATTGCAAATAAGATTAGTAAGGGGTTGGGAAACTTACCGGGTGGAATTAATTTGGCCGGTTTTTATTATTGCCATGATTTATCTCTTAAAAATTAAAAAAATTACGGCAAAACAGGCTATTTTTATATGGTTATGGATTTTTCTCATCTGTTGGGCTCAATTTGTTTCTAAACGGATTGTTTCCGAATATTATTTCACTAATTTAGTGATTTTATTTTTTATTATCTTTTCCCTATCTATCAGTGAAATATTGTCAAATAGAACTGTTTTGGGAATATTTCTAGCCGGCTATCTTGGTTTAAATATTTTTTGGCTGAATCGTTATACCCAACTAAATGATTCATATTTTTATAAAGAACAAGCAGTTGAGTTCATTGTCGCCGATGCTAAATCTAAAAATTATCCCTGCATTTCCGTTAATTATATAGCTAAGTTTGGCGATGGTGTCGGCTTTAGATATCTGTTTTGGAATAAAGGAATGAAGGTGGTTAAAACACATGAAAATGTTCCCCAATACGATTTGGTTATTCCTTTCGCCCAAAGCGATAAGGAATTGACAGCTAAATTTGGCTTAATTGGGGTAATCAAAAACAAAAAGGAGGTTGAAGTTAATTCCCAGGTTTGTGACGACCCAGCTTTAACTCTCGATCCCCTGCTGGGATATACGGAGTGACAAATGCGGCACATTCTCTCCTTTCAGGAACCCTTTTTTGACCTTTCCTGTTAATCCCCCTTTTGTAAAGGGGGTGCCCCGACGACTGTCGGGGCGGGGGATTAATTGCTAATTCTTTTTCTCTGTCCCTAATCCTTTGCTCCAAATCATAATAAACATTTTCAAGTTGGTAAATAATTTGGTCGTTTTGGTATCGAATTGTCTTGATTCCTATTTTTCTCAAATTCATGTCTCTTCGGTAATCATCTTCATCCTTGACGTCGTGACTGTCACCATCGATTTCTATAGCTAATTTTAGCTTAAAGCAATAAAAATCGATGATAAAGTTACTGACTGGTTTTTGCCTTAAGAATCGGTATCCCAACTTATTTTTTCGAGCTATTATATGCCAAAATAGTAATTCGGATTTGGTTGGATTTTTACGGTTTGCCCTAGCTAGCTTTTTCAGGTGGCGGACATCTCCCTTTACAAAAGGGAGATTAAACTATTTATTATGAACTAAGCGGAAGATTTTAATGCCGTTGATTTCCCACTGCTTGTCAATTTTAGCCCAACCAAAAGAAGCAATCCCCCACTCTGGATTGTTAATCGGTTGGCAGTCAATTTGAAATGGTTCGCAAACAACATAAAGTTGATCAGTAATTTTTGTGTGAGTATCGACTAATTTTGAACCCTCGAAAAAATAAAGGTAGGGATCAGCGTAGTTCATTTTAGAAAGCAGGGCAAAATTAAACTCCTGTTGGTTAGCATCCTGAATAATTAATTCATCAATAGCTCGAGTGGTTTTGAGCTGATTATTGGGCGGATAACGAAGGGGATTTTCTATAAGTGATAGAGTGACAATAATAATTCCCAGCGGGATTCCCACCATTTTTATTTTATTAATCAGATAAGCAGTTAAAAGAAAAACTGCCGGTACAATAAAACCGTAATAATGATCATAAATGTGATTTTTATAAAGAGCAAAAGCGGTGGCTCCAATTAAAAGCCAAAGAGAAAGCCAAATAACTTTTTTATCTTTAAAGCGGCAAATTCCGTAGATTAGAAAAATCACCCAAACGATCGTTAGATAAGGGGCTATAGTAGTGTTTTTGCCGTAAATAAGGCGGCTATTGATATTGTTTATAGTGGGGAAAAGTTTAGGTACCGCCTTATAAGGTAAAATACTGACAGTTGTTTCCCGCTGAGTGAAAAAGGTTTTGAAAGCTTGGGCATTAGTGCCCTGATGTTTGAGATCAAAAAGGATTTGAGGAGTGAGTGAAATTAAGAAGATGATAATGGCGGCGATAGTTGGTTTAAGGTCGTCTTTTTTGTAATTGATTAGCCAGTAAAGGCCAGCTAAAGGCAGGAGAGCCAAGCTAAAATAATGGGAATTAAGACAGCCAATAAAAGCCAAAGAAGCCCAAATATATTTCTTTTCTATTAGACAGTAGACAAAAAGGAGGGCAAAAAATGGCATTACATTGGGATTCCAGGAAAAAGTGTTATATTTGATGGCTACTGGCGAAATAGCAAAGAGAAAAGCCGCAGTTAGGCCGATAGCCCGGTTAAACCAACGGGAGCCGACAAAATAAAATAAATAAGTGGTAGCTACTCCTAAAATAGCTACGAAGACCGCTAATCCCACCGGATTAAAGTTAAAAAGCCATAAAAATGGCGAAATTAAATAATAATAATAAGGACCGAGATACATATGACCGATACTGGTCGGCGGGCCGATGAAAAACAAATTGCCGTGCTTGAGGAAGTCGCGAATAATAATAGCGTCTCTTCCTTGGTCACCTAAAAACTCCATGTAGCCATCAATTCTATATAACCGAAAGAAAGCAGAGACGATTAGAATTAAAATCAAAATTAAGACGTCACGTCGATGAATCCGCCATGATAATCCCTCTTTTGCCAAAGGGGGATGTCCGCCAATGGTGGACGGGGGGATTTTGACGTTTGGTAATATTTTCATTTTATTTTAAAACGTAAACGAACAAGATCTTTTAGACCAGCCAGAACTACGTTTAAATTGGAACCAGTGGCGGTACCGGCTTGGCGTTCGAAGTGGTGGGCGCCAACTTCGACAATTTTAAATCCGGCCCGTTTGGCTTTAATCAATAATTCAGAAGAAATAAAAGGTCCTCTTTCTGCCTCTAATTTTGGGATCGTTTCAATTACCTTTTTATTGATAAGTTTGAAACCGCAGTCAATATCACGGACTTTTAGGCCAAAAAGAAGGAAAACGGCTAATTGCCAACAGAATGAACCGAATTTACGGATAAAAGGAACCTTGCGGCCAAGGTAGTAGCCAATAACCAAGTCGGCTTGGGTTTTAGTTTGAGTAGCGATAAATTCTTTAATATCGTTGAAATCGAATTGACCATCGGCATCGGTAAAAGTAATCCAAGAGTATTTGGCATTATAAAAACCGCTTTTGAGAGCGGCACCATAGCCGCGATTGGGTGAATGAGTAATAATTTTAAGATCCTCATTTTTGTATTTTTTTTGGATTTTAAGAGCAACTTCTCCTGTTTTATCTTTAGACCCATCGTTAATAATAATTATTTCCCATTTTGAGAAAATTTCCTTAAGAATAGGGATGGCTTTGTCGACGGTATTTTCTAAATTGGCCTCTTCGTTATAAGCCGGAAAAAAAACAGAAAGTTGATTAATCATCTCTAACTAGTATATCAATTTCCCTAATTGCTTGACAAATAAAATTTTTTAGCTACAATTCATCCTGTAATGAAAATTATAGCAAAATTGATTTTAACTTTTCTGATATTCAGTTTTTTAGGAGCGCCTAAAACAGTTTTGGCTCAGTATTGTTGTCATGAAGAACGGTCTGTTTCTATCGATAAAAAAGTGAGAGGAATAAGTATGGATCATTATTATGACAATCTAGATGAGGGGACGATTCGGTTTAAAAATGGTGATTTAATCGAGTTTAGCATCAGAGTGGAAAATACCGGTCCGATTGATTTAAATAATATTGAAGTTAGGGATATTCTTCCTACTGGTTTAGATTTAAAGCTTTATGATGGTCAATTTAATCAAGTTGAGAATAAAATTGTTTGGCGGATTGATCGATTAACACCGACGGAATCAAGATCTTTTACGGTTAGAGCCCAAATTAAAGAAGCGGATAAATTCCCCGGTCAATACACTAATATTGCCGAAGTAACTTCGGATAACAGCATCGGCGACCGGGACACTGCTTCCTATTATGCCGGCGCCCAAGGGACAACTTTGGTTCAAAGGGTTATTCCTAAAACAGGTAGTGGTTTAATTTTCGGTTCTCTTGCGGCGTTGGTTACAATCGGCGGCGCTATTGCTCTTCGTAAATGGAGTCGAGGATACTA